>Ga0209647_1000392_pt1 | contig 41301 bp, 41 predicted proteins | sample GraSoi_2013_60cm_FD_185827 | JGI IMG/M metagenome (GOLD analysis project Ga0209647, IMG submission 185827) | Grasslands soil microbial communities from the Angelo Coastal Reserve, California, USA - Sample 9_17_2013_60cm (SPAdes) (version 2) | ecosystem: Environmental > Terrestrial > Soil >...
TTGGGATGCGAGTTCGAATACGAGGGAATAACGAGGTAATAATCGAGTTCGAGGACGGTTCCGAAAAGGATGAAAGCGAGGGCGGCGCTGAGATATCCCCAGATCCGCGGCAAGAGCATGCAGGCGACCACGATGACCAGGGGATAGAGGAAATTCAGCGAGCTGTCGATGCCGCCGGTTAGATGGACGACCAGCGTGACCATGGCGAGATCGGAGAGCACCTGCAAAATGGCCTGCAGGCGGTGTTCGGGCCAGACCGAAACCAGGAAAAGGAAAAACAGGGAAAGCACGAACCACAGCACCATCCCGGTAAGAAAGGGCAGGACGGGCAGCGGGCTGGGAGTGAGGCGGATGACGGCGAGTTCGATGGCGAGCAGAACCATCAGGATCAGGATGCGAACCTTTACCAGCCAGGTCAGCCAATTTCGCTCGTCGGAGATGGAGTGCATAGATGCGGTCGATGGTCGTTGGTCGTTGGTCGTTCGCGGGTCCTCGCTCGTCCCCGCTAGCCGCTGGCGATGGGGATGTTGCGCCCAACGACCAGCGACTAACGGCCAGAGACTGTTCTTTTATCCCGCCAGTTTTGCGATCATCGAGAACAACGGCATGTACAGAGAGATCACAATGCCGCCGATGCTGACGCCGAGGAGACCGATGATGGCCGGTTCCAGCATGGCCAGCATGTCTTTGGTGGCGGAATCGACTTCATCTTCGTAGAAGTCGGCGATCTTCTGCAGCATGGAATCCATGGCGCCGGTGGCTTCGCCAACGCCAATCATCTGGGTCACCATGTTGGGGAAGACACCGCATTCGCGCAGGGGATCGACGATGGTGCGGCCTTCTTCGATCGCCTTACGCACCTTCATCAGCGCTTCTTCAAGCACGGCATTGCCCGAAGTGCGGGCAGTGATGGCCAGGCCTTCGAGAATGGGAACGCCGGAAGTAATGAGCGTGCCCAAGGTCCGGGTGAAACGGGCGACGGCGATCTTGCGCAGCAGCATGCCGAGGATGGGCAGCTTGAGCAGCATGGCATCGAAGTAATAGCGCCCCCTAGGGTGCTTGCGAATCTGCTTGACGCCAAAGACGACAGCGACGGCACCCACGATAAAGAACCACCAGAAATGACCCACGAAGTTGCTGAGGCCGATGACAATGCGGGTGGGCAGCGGAAGAGCAACGCCCAATCCGATAAAAAGGTTTGCGAAGATCGGAACCACCCACTTGAGCAGTGCGGCCACGATCACCATGGCGAGGCCGACGACGGCTACCGGGTAGATCAATGCCGACTTGATGGCGGCGCGCAGCTTGACCGCTTTTTCCACGTAGATGGCCAGGCGCTGCAAGATGATATCGAGAATACCGCCTGTCTCACCGGCCTCGATCATGTTCGTAGTCAGGTCGTCGAAGACGATCGGATACTGGCGCATCGCATTCGCCAGGGTGGCGCCACCTTCGACGGTGGTCCGGACACCGAGCAGGGTTTTCTGAAAGCTGGGATTCTCCTGGTTGGCGCCGAGAATCTCCAGGCACTGCACCAGGGGCAGACCGGCGTCAATCATGACGGAGAACTGGCGGAAGAACACCGCCACTTCCTTGACCTTGACCTTACCGCTGCCAAAAGTGGGCATGGAAAATTCCTTGCCCTTCTCCCGGATGGAGCCTGGCGTGATGCGCTCTCTCCGGAGCTGCGAGGCCAGCCCGTCCTTGGTGGCGGCTACGCGTTCTCCCTGAACCTTCTGGCCTGTAGCGGTCTTTCCCGAAAACGTAAAAACCGGCATGATTGTTTCTCCTTAATCTGTGTTCCTTTAATCTGTGTTCCGTTGGCGTGGGCTGCCAGTTCTGAGCGCTGCCCGCGCCGCCGTGTTCGTCGCTTGGTCTTCCTTCGTGTCTCGCCTCGTATCTCGCCCGGTTGTGCTACCGGGATTTCGATGTCATCGCTTCGCAGGCGCAGCGCCCTTGGCCAGCGGAGCCGGAGTACCCCGGTTCACAAAGGTTGGGCCGCGCGAGATCATTTCCTGCAGTTCGTCCTGATTGCTGGAGCGCGTCAGCGCCATTTCCAGTGTGATTTGCTTCTGGAAATAGGCGATGGCGAGTGACTGGTTGAACGTCTGCATGCCGTACTTCTCCTGGCCGGACTGCATAGAGGAGTAGATCTGGTGAATCTTGTCTTCGCGGATCAGGTTGCGCACGGCGGCGTTGGGCACCAGGATTTCCATGCACATGGCGCGTCCCTTGCCGTCGATTTTTGGCAACAAGCTTTGACACATGATGCCTTCCAGCACCAGCGAAAGCTGGGCGCGGATCTGCGATTGCTGGTGCGCGGGGAAGACGTCGATCACGCGGTTGATGGTGGAGGAGGCGGAGTTCGTATGCAAGGTTCCGAAGGTGAGGTGGCCGGTTTCCGCGATACGCAGGGCAGACTCGATGGTTTCGAGGTCGCGCATTTCGCCGATCAGGACAACGTCGGGATCTTCACGAAGCGCGGCTCGCAGAGCATCGGTAAAGCTTTTGGTATCCGAGTGCAATTCGCGCTGGTTGACCACGCAGTTCTTGTTCATGTGGACGAACTCGATCGGATCCTCGATGGTAAGGATGTGCTCGTGGCGCTCGGTATTGATTTTGTCGATCATGGCGGCGAGCGTCGTAGACTTGCCCGAACCGGTCGGCCCCGTCACCAGCACCAGCCCTCGGGGCTTGTCACACATTTTGCTGACCACTGCAGGCAGCCCCAACTGGTTGAATGACTTGATCTCAAACGGAATCAGGCGGAAGACGCAAGCGGATGCGCCGCGCTGGTTGAAGACGTTGGCGCGGAAACGAGCCAATCCTTTTAAACCGAAGGAGAAATCCAATTCGAGGCTTTCCTCGAAACGGTGCTTCTGGGAATCGGTCATCACGCTGTAGGCCAGTTGCTTGGTCTCGGCCGGCGTTAACTGCGGCAGGTCGAGCGGCACCAGATGTCCGTGGACGCGGATTTGCGGAGGCGAGTTGGTGGTGATGTGGAGGTCGCTTCCATTCATCTCCAGCATGCGGCGGAGCAGATCGCTTAATGAGAGGGCCATAGTTTTCGTTCTTTCTTTCTTTCTGCCGTTTCTAGTGGATCGTTTCGCGAGCCACCTCTTCGAGGGTGGTAAAGCCCTGCGCAACCTTGATCAGCCCGCTGCGGCGCAGGGTGATCATGCCGCGTTCAATCGCTTTCTTCTTGAGTTCGAGCGCCGAGGCGCCGACCAGAACCAGTTCGCGGATCTCGTCATCGACTTCCATCACTTCGTACAATCCGGTGCGTCCCTTGTAACCGGTCTTGTTACAGGTGGCGCAGCCCTTGCCCTTCATGATCTGCACCGTCTTCGACTCTTCGGGCGTGAAGCCCTCGTCGATCAGGGCCTGCGGAGGCACTTCGACGGGCTCGGCACAGTCCTTACAGATCCGCCGGATGAGGCGCTGGGCGCAGATCAGATGAACCGAAGTCGCCACCAGGAAAGGCTCGATGCCCATGTTCATGAGACGCGTGATGGTTTCCGGAGCGCCATTGGTGTGCAGCGTGGATAAAACCAGGTGGCCGGTGAGCGCGGCCTTGATGGCAATTTCCGCGGTTTCAAAATCGCGGATTTCGCCGACCAGAATGATGTTGGGGTCCTGGCGCAGGAAGGCGCGCAGGGCCGCGGCAAAATTCAGGCCGATCTGCTCCTTCATCTGGACCTGGTTCACGCCTCCGAGTTGGAATTCAACCGGGTCTTCGGCGGTCATGATGTTGGTATCGGGCTGATTCAATCGCGAGATGGAAGAGTAGAGCGTATTGGTCTTGCCGGATCCTGTCGGCCCCGTGACCAGCACCATGCCGTAAGGCTTCAGAATGGCCTTCTCGAATTTGACCAGCGACTCCGCCTCGAAGCCGAGCTTGGTCATGTCGAGGCGCAGATTTTCCTTGTCGAGCAACCGGAGCACAATCTTCTCGCCCCAGAGCGTGGGGAGAGTGGAGACACGGAAATCGAGCTGCTTTTTCTTGCCGCCGATCTGCATCTTCAGCATGATGCGGCCGTCCTGCGGCAGGCGCTTTTCGCTGATGTCGAGTTTCGCCATGATCTTGAGGCGCGATGTGATGGCGTCCTTCAATTTCAGTGGCGGATTCATGATCAATTGAAGAATGCCGTCAATACGGAAACGGACCCGGAATTCCTTTTCGTAGGGCTCCATGTGAATATCGCTGGCCCCGCGCTTCACGGCATCGGTGAGCACCAGGTTCACGAGCTTGACGATGGGAGCTTCGTCGGCCGCCTTCTCCAGTTCCTTGAGCTCGAGTTCCTGCTCTTCGGCCTGCACCTCGACGTCGGCGCCTTCGCCGAGGTCGTTCATGGACTGCATGACCGACTCGAGCTCTTCCTCCTTGGAAGTGCCGTAGGCCTTATCGATGCCGACGATGATGGAGCTTTCCGAGGCAACGACCGGTTCGATGTTAAAGCCGGTCATGAACTTGATATCGTCCATCGCAAAGACGTTGGTGGGATCCACCATGGCGATGGTGAGCGAGGCGCCGACGCGGCTGAGCGGCAAAATCTGATAGCGCTTCGCGGTTTCGTAAGGAATCAGTTTGACGACGGCGGGGTCGATTTCAAAGTAAGAAAGATTGATTGCGGGCACACCGTATTGGCGCGAGAGAAAGTTGGTGACATCCTCATCCGAAAGGAAACCCAACTTCACCAGCGCGGAGGCGAGCCGGGAGTGAGAATCCTTCTGGAGCTTGGTTGCCTGTTCCAACTGCTCTGGAGTGATGACCTTTTCTTTGACGAGCAGGTCACCCAGCCGCTGAGACATATCTCTCCTGTATTCCCGCGAAGTCCGGGGTCAATGCGAAAGCGCCGATGTCCGGGGGGATCAGCGAGGAAGCATTCGCACTGACACAAATTGTCAACCCAATGAGTGTTCCGGAAAAGTGACTTAGGTACCTGTACTTCGCGGGAGGTGCGGTTTGCGGCCGAAATTGGCAGCATTTCGGCCAGAAATTCCGAGTATTGGAATGATCGCTGCGCGGCAGACCATGTTCTTCGGTGCCGGGAAACTTCCACCACAGGGAGCACAGGGGTACACAGGGACGCACAGGGGAAACCAATTTGCGACGGGGTGGAAGAGAGAATCACCCCTGGGGTTATTGGTTTTGGGATTCGCAGCTAGAATTGTGACGGTTGTACTCGAACCTGCGCGCGCCATGAATGAAACCAAACACGACGCGATCCGCGCTTACTATCACGCATTATTTTCGGCGTGGGGACGCCAGCACTGGTGGCCGGCGCAATCGCGCTTTGAGATGATCGTTGGAGCATATCTAACGCAGAACACTGCATGGACGAATGTTGAGAAGGCGCTTGCCAACCTTCGGGGAGCACGGCTTCTGAGCATCAGCGGAATCCGGCGCACGCCTCAGCCTAAACTTGAGCAATTGATCCGCCCGGCGGGGTACTTCCGGCAGAAAGCGCAGCGGCTGAAAACGTTTGTGCGTTTTCTCGATGGGCGTTACAGCGGATCGTTCGAACGAATGTTCGCGCGGCCAACGGGCGAGCTCCGTGACGAACTGCTCGCGCTTAATGGTGTAGGGCCGGAGACGGCGGATTCGATTCTGTTGTACGCGGGCAATCATCCGGTTTTTGTTGTGGACGCTTACACGAGGCGCATTCTGGAACGGCACGGGATTGTTTCCAGCGCGACCGGCTACAACGAAATTCGACTGCTGTTCGAGCAGGCACTGGTGTCCACACGCCTGCCCAAGCGCGGCTCGGACGGGGCACCCTCAGAAGGAAATCAGGGAAACGAAACTGCGTCGGGGTCAGCTGAGTCTGGGCCAGCCATGACTGTGGCGGGTCCGCAAGGTTCGGGTCATCGTCCTTCGCGCTTGAGCACAGCCGAGCGGACTGTTCTGGTTCAGGTATTCAATGAAATGCACGGGCTGATCGTCGGAGTGGGCAAGAATCACTGCCTAAAGTCACAACCGCGGTGTGACCAATGTCCTTTGCAGAAATTTCTTCCCAAGGCAAAGTGAATTAGCGGTGGTTCGGGGAGTGACAATATGAGATGGCGAGCGCTTATTTTTGTTTTGGCGACGGCGGCCTTATGCCTGGGATTTGGCGCCGGCGGCCGGGAACGGTCGTTGCGTGAGGCCGCGGAGGTTTCTGGAATGCTCATCGGAACCGCGGTGAGGCCGGATCAACTTTCCGAGGCGGCCTACGCGTCCACGCTCGCCCGCGAGTTCAACATGCTGGAACCGGAAGATGTCCTGAAGTGGGAGGTGGTGCATCCGGAGCCGCAATCTTTCGATTTTTCTCAAGGGGACCAGCTTGTGGACTTCGCGATCCGGCACAGAATGAAGGTGCGCGGGCACACGCTGGTCTGGCACCAGCAAAATCCAAAATGGCTGACGGAAGGAAAATACACTTCCGGCGAGCTTGCGCAAATTCTCGAGAAGCACATCAAGACCGTGGTCGGACACTACCGGGGCAAGGTATTCGCGTGGGACGTGGTCAATGAGGCCTTCGACGAGGTGCATCCGGGAAAATTACGCAGCACGATCTGGCGAGACCAGCCCGGAATCGGCCTGGCGGGAAACGGCAGCTCCTATATTGAGCGTTGCTTGCGCTGGGCGCATGAAGCCGACCCGCAGGCTCTGCTGTTCTACAACGAGGCGGGGGCAGAGGTGGTGAACCCCAAGTCGGATGCGATCTATGCCATGGTCCGCGATTTCCGGCAGCGCGGCGTCCCGATCGATGGCGTGGGGTTTCAGATGCACATCGAGAAGCTGCACGCTGATGTCGCATCTATTTCTGCCAATATCAAACGCTTCACGGCTCTGGGTGTGCAGGTCCATATCACTGAGATGGATGTCGCGCTGCCGGTCGATGCCGCTGGCACACCTGGTGCCGAGGATCTGCAAAAGCAGGCAAACATTTATCGGGAGATTGCCAACGCTTGTCTGTCGCATCGCGGGTGCACGGCGATCCAGACATGGGGTTTCACGGACAAGTACTCCTGGATCGGATGGCACTCGAAGCACGCGCAGGGCGCGGCGCTGCCGTTTGATCGGAACTATGGGGCGAAGCCTGCGCACGAGGCGCTGCGGGGGGCGCTGGAGCGGGCAGGGAGTCGCTAGTCGTTGGTCGTTGGTCGTTGGGCATTAGTCGTTGGGCATTAGTCGTTGGGCGTTGGTCGTTGGGCGGGCAAGCGCGCCCGCTTTCGGGGGAGTGCGACGAACCGCGAACGACTAGCGACTAAGGACCAACGACTCTCTATAATGGGGCCATCCCGTCGCCGGGCTCTGGGTTTCTTGCCGGGACGCTTGGCCTTGACCCCACCGAATCCAATTCGCGACGAAACCAAGACCTCCGGCCGCAAGAAGGCGGTGATCGCGCTGGCGATCGGCGCTTTTCTACTGCTCGCAATCCTAGTGTTGCAGGCTTCTTTCAATCTTAAGTTCATCAGTCCTGACACTAATCAGGAGCTTCTTTTTTTCGTCGGACTGAGCGCCTTGATCTTCTCTGCGTTCGTGGCGCTGACGCTCGTTCTGGGACGCAACCTGCTGAAGCTGTATGCCGAACGACGCCAGGGCGTAGCCGGTTCAAAGTTCCGCACGCGGCTGGTGGTGGTTAGCCTGCTGCTTTCATTTTTGCCCGTGATTGCGATGTTCTGGTTCTCGTATGGGCTGATGAACCGCTCGATCGACAAGTGGTTCTCGCAACCAGTCGAAGAAGTACGGGCGGACACTGCGGCAATGTCGGCTCTGCTCTATGATTACGCGGCCCAGAATGCAACCTCGGAAGCGCAATCCATGGCAGAGTCGGAGGAATTTCAAAGAGCCTTTGCCAGCAAAGATTTCTCCGCCGCCAATGCGGAACTTCGGGAATACACGTCGACGCTGCAGGGCGGATTCGTTCTGGTCCTGGTGAAGGGCAACCTGGCAGCCAGTCTGAACACGCCGGCGCTCTGGACCGTCATGAAGAATAGCTTCCCCGTGCAATCGGCCCTGCGCGGAGAGCACCCTCATTTCCAGTGGGGCCAGACCGACTATGTTGTCGCGTCGGTTCCGGTGCAACATGGCGCTGTGCTGGTCGGCATGCCGCTCCCGCCAAAATTCGCGCAAACGGCCAGGCAGATTCAGGAAAGCCAGAAGCGGTATATCGAACTGGCCGCGAAAAGAAAGCTGTTTCGGCGGACGTACATCGGATTTCTGCTGTTGCTGACCGTGGTAGTGCTGTTCGCTTCGACCTGGCTCGCGCTCCTGCTTTCGAAGTTGGTCAATCGTCCGGTGGCGGCGCTGGCGGCGGGCACGGAGGCCATCTCCAAAGGGCAACTGGACTACCGTGTCGATATTCGCGCCACTGACGAACTGGCCGAACTGGTGCAGTCTTTCAACAGCATGGCGGAGCAACTCGAATCCAGTCGACACCAGATCGAAGCCTCCAGTCGCGATGTGGGCAATGCGAACGAGGCGCTGGAAAGGAGACGCCGGTACATTGAAACGGTCCTGGAGAGTATTCCGACCGGAGTGATTTCGATTGACGCGGCGCGCCGCGTGACGCTGGCGAATGCCGCTTTCTCTCGAATGTTTTACCTGGAGCGGAGCGAGTATGTGAGCCCGGCGACGCTGGTGAACCTCCCGCTGCGGGACGTGATTCCGGCCGATGTGCTTGCGGACCTGGAACCTCTGCTCCGCCGTGCCGATCGTATGGGCATTACGGCCGCCAATATCGAACTTGCTCTGCCCCGGGCGCAGTTGAATGTCGCCGTAACCGTGTCGGCGCTGAGCCACGCCGCCGAGGGACTGGGGTACGTGCTGGTGTTCGAAGACCTGTCGGACCTGCTGCGAGCGCAGAAACAGGCAGCCTGGCGCGAGGTGGCGCGGCGGGTGGCGCACGAGATCAAGAATCCGCTGACCCCGATCGCCCTTTCCGCGGAACGCATTCATCGCCATTTGACACGCGGCACAACGCCCGATGCGGCCTCGCTTGAGGTGATCCGCACGTGCGCGGAAACCATCCGAAACGCGGTCGAAACCGTGCGCGCATTGGTGGATGAATTTTCGGTGCTGGCGCGTTTTCCCGCCTCCCGCCCGCAACCCGCCCGTTTGAATGATCTGGTGGAAGGTGCGCTGATCATGTTCAATGGGCGACTGGAGGGCATTCGCCTGCGTACCGAACTGGCGCACGATCTCCCGGCGGTGATGGCCGACCCGGAAGCCATCAAGCGGGCGGTCGCGAACCTGGTGGATAACGCCGCGGAGGCGATGCAGGATGCGATCCTGAAAGAGATCACGATTTCAACCTCGCTGGTGGCCAGCCGCGATGCCGTCGAACTGATTGTTTCCGACACCGGGCAGGGAGTTTCGCGCGACGTTAAGGAACGGCTGTTCCTGCCGTACTTTTCCACCAAGCAACGCGGCACGGGGCTGGGTCTGGCCATAGTGAGCAGAATTGTGGAAGACCATCATGGTTCGATCCGGGTGGAAGAAAACAAGCCGGTCGGCAGCCGCTTCGTGGTCGAACTGCCTGTGGCAGTTGAGGCAGTCGGCGCTCCGGCGGCAAGCTAGTCCAGCGGCTGCGTGACGAGTTATGCGGTGGAGCGACGGGCGTCTCGCCCGTCAGCAGCAATGGTGGCCGGGCGAGAACGCCCGGCTCTCCACCGGCGAGGATTGTTGAGATAAACAATGGCACACATTCTGATCGTTGACGACGAATCCGGTATCCGCGAATCCTTGCGCGGCGTTCTCGAGGACGAGGGATATAAAACCAGCGTCAGCCCGAGCGGCGAAGATTGTCTGGAGTTGCTGCACAAGGGCAACTTCGACTTGATCCTGCTGGACGTGTGGCTGACGGGAATCGACGGGCTGGAAGTGCTGGAGCGGATCCGCGAGCATCAGGATCCACCGGAAGTCATCATGATCTCGGGGCACGGGACCATCGAGACGGCGGTGCGAGCCACCAAGCTGGGCGCCTACGATTTTGCGGAAAAGCCGCTCTCGCTCGAAAAGACGCTCATCCTGGTAAAAAACGCGATCGAAGCACGGCGGCTGCGCCATGAGAATCGCGACCTGCGGAAGCAGCTACAGTCGAAGAGCGTGATCGTGGGTGACAGCGTTCCGATGAAGGCACTTCGCCAACAGATTGCGCTGATGGCGCCCACCAACGGACGCGTGTTGATCTACGGCGAATCCGGCACCGGCAAGGAATTGGTCGCGCATGCCATCCACATGCAGAGCCCGCGCAAAGATGAAATGTTTGTCGAGATGAACTGCGCCGCGATTCCAGAAGACCTGATCGACAGCGAACTGTTCGGGCATCGCAAATCATCATTTCCGGGAGCGACGGCGGACAAGGAAGGCAAGTTTCAGAAGGCCGACCGCGGAACTTTATTTCTGGATGAAGTCGGCGACATGAGTCTGAAGACGCAGTCCAAGGTCTTGCGTACCCTGGAACAACAGCGATTCATTCCGGTGGGAAGCGACGACCCCATCACCGTGGACGTACGCGTTATTGCTTCGACCAACAAAGACCTGGAGGAAGAAATCGCCAAGGGGAACTTCCGTGAGGATCTCTTTTACCGTCTGAACGTGATTCCCTTTGTGGTGCCGCCGCTGCGCGAACGCAAGGAAGACATCCCGCTGTTTGCGCGGCATTTTCTGAAGGAATTTGCCTCGGCCTATGGACGGCGCCCAAGAGAGATCACCGACGATGCCATCGACGTACTGATGCGCTATGCGTGGCCGGGGAACGTCCGCGAGCTGCGCAATGTGATCGAGCGCATCGTGATCATGAATCCCACTACTTCGCGATTTGAACGTAAGCATCTTCCGCCACTGGTGCATCGCGACGGCATCCGACGAGCGGCGGGCAGCGAGGGATCCACGCTGCACCAGGCTCGGGCGGCGTATGAGCGCGACTACATTCTCAAAAAACTGGACGAAAATCATGGCAACGTCAGCCGCACGGCGGAAGTGCTCGGCCTCGAGCGCAGCCATCTGTATCGCAAGATGAAGAGTTTGGGGATTGCGGCAAAAGAGTGAAACAGGTCTCAGGTGTTAGGTGTCAGGTCTCAGGAAAACCGTTACGCGATTTGCACTTAGCTTTTCCTGAGACCTGACACCTGAGACCTGACACCTTATCTCTTCAGCATGTGAATCTCTGTGCCGTTCTTGTGAAACTGGACTTCGTCCATCAATTGATTGATCAGGTAAATGCCGCGGCCATGACTGGCATAAATGTTCTCGCCGTGGCAGGGATTGGCAATTTTGGTGGGATCGAAACCGGTGCCGGGATCGCGCACTATGATCAGAATGCCTCGATTCTCATCGCAGGCGACATCGCATTCGATAATTTTAGATGGATCGTTTTTTGCTCCATGCACGACGGCGTTAGCAAGAGCTTCGGTCAATGCCAGTTCGATATCGTCCTCGCGTCCCGGAGCGCATTTTATCTCCCGAACCACATTCATCACGCTGCGGACGACCGGGTCAACGGCGTCGCGATCGGCAGCAAGCGTCACGCTGAGCTTGAGGTCGAGCTTGTCCGCGTCAAAGTTACAGGATTGCGGCGGCTGTCCTGAGGTTGAGGAAGAATCTTCCATAAGCGGCTGAGGGCTTACCGGCCTTTCGACTAAACCTTTCTACTAACTAAGATGCACAGAGCCGCTGACAGATTCTAGGGATTAAGGGGCTGAGATGCAAATCTTTATTGGGTCGCAGCCAACCGTAACTTTATTACGTTGGCGCATTCCCACGGTCAGGGCGACGCCTAAGGACCTGAAACGTAAGGGCTGAGTGTCTGCAAGAAACTCTTGTACAGACGGGGCCTGCCCGTCTCGCTCGGCGGCGCAAGACGCGGAAAGCCGCGTCTCTACGGGACCTCTAGGATTCGGGATCGTGCGGGCCTCCTATCTGCTGCAATTGACGGCGCCAATCGAGTTCTTCCACAAAGTTTCGCGAATCGCGCCATCCCGCCTTGACCTTTACGAAGAGCTCGAGAAAAACTTTGGTCCCTACCATCTTCTCTATATCGAGGCGGGCGTCGGTTCCAATCTTTTTGAGCATTTGGCCGCCTTTGCCGAGGAGGATGGCTTTCTGGCCGTCTCGCTCGCAAAAGATCACAGCTGCGATGCGTGTCATCCTCGGACTCTCTTCGAACTGCTCGATCAGGACCGAGACCGCGTGCGGCACTTCTTCGTGGGTCTGCATTAGAACGTGTTCGCGGATTAATTCCGCTGCCATGAATCGCACCGGCTGATCGGTGATTTGATCCTCGGGAAAATAGCGCGGGCCGTTGGGAAGAGCCTTCAAAACGCATGACAGCAATTCGTCGAGGCCTTTCTTTTTCAGGGCGGAGATGGGGACGATTTCCTTGAAATCGTGCAGAGTTTGAAATTGTGAGATCAACGGGAGGAGTTTGCTTTTATCCGCAAGCAGGTCAATTTTGTTGAGCAAGAGAAAGACCGGAGTGCCCGCCTTTTTCGCCAGGTCGAGGACGAAGGCGTCTTCACGGTCCCACTTCTTCTTGGCGTCAACGATCATCAGAATGAGCTCGCAGCCTTCCAGCGCCTCGCGTACCTCGGACATCATCTTGCGTCCGAGCGAGGAGCCGGACTGATGAACTCCGGGGGTGTCGATGAGCACGATTTGCCCGGCTTCGCGTCCTTTTTGCTTGGGAACGTTGATGATTCCGAGGATGCGGTTGCGCGTGGTTTGTGGTTTCGGCGAAATGATGGCCAGCTTTTCGCCGACCAGCGCATTCAGCAGCGTGCTCTTGCCCGCGTTGGGACGGCCGAGAATACAAACGAATCCGGAGTGGAAGGACATGGGACTAGGGTACAGGTGTCAGGTGTCAGGTGTCAGCAAAACCGGTTAGTGGAGAGACGGGCGCCTGCGGTTTCGTTATCTATCTATCTAGAGAGGGCGCGGCGGGCTTTCGAATAATCGCCAGTGCGGCTCCTCCAGTTGCTGGTTAGCGTTCCGATTGCCCAGAACACCGCAAAAATCAGAAACAGCTTGCTGCCGGGAACGCTCGCCTTCCATGCGCAGAATGCGCTTAGCGTTGGAACCACTGCGGATGACGTTACTCCTGCCGACCACATGATTGCCCTGGCCATCGGGCTCGCTTTCTGCATCGAGGCCTTCTCCGTCTGCACGCCGAAGAAGGGGAGATGTTCGAACAGCCATCGCATGCCGGCGGGATAGCCTTCAGGATTGCCAGTTCCTCCGAGGGTATAGAAAGCGAAGCGAATGCCGAGAATCCTTCCGATGGCCCAGTGCGCGAGACCGTGGCAGAAGAAGTAGAGGAGGAGCCAGGCTGCGAGCATGGCGATGATGGCGGCGGGTTTCGAGTGACTAGATCGCGCCAGCGATAGGGCGACACAGGCGGCCAAGATCCCAGCGACTTGGACTGTGTTTCCGGCGACAATCGAAAGGCGGGCGAAGAGCCTTCGTTGGGGAAATGAATTTGAGGAATTCAAGTCGGCCGCTGCCTGTCTGGCAAAGGCCTAGTGTCTCACGTTGTTGTTCTCGCCGTTGGGGGGATTAAGGATGCAAACGAAGTCCGCAGCCGAGTTGCAGCCGGCGAACACCCCGCCCAAGTGGAGCTTGGATGGGCCACCACTGAAGAGTAGGGGTTGGATAAGCTGGGCCCCTGACCTCACGGCAAGGGGCCTCGCGTGCACACTTACCTTAGACCACCGGAGGCTAGCAAGGTCTCGCCCGTCACCCAGCCTGAATCTGCGGATGCGAGAAAGACCGCTACCGGGGCGATATCGGACGGCTGCGCGATACGGCCGAGAGGAGTCTGCGCCTCGAAGCCTTTCTGGAAGTCGCTTCCGATGACGCCTGCCGCGTGGGCACCTTCCGTTTCCACAACTCCGGGATTGATGGAATTCACCCGGATTTTCCTTGGCCCCAGTTCCTTCGCCAGCGTGCGCGTCACGGCGTCCACCGCACCCTTGGTCGCGGTATAAACGGTCGTATGTGGCGCCGTCACCGAGCTCGCAACCGAACCGATGTTAATCACGCTGCCGCCATCGGCACCGAAGTGCTTAGCGGCTTCCTGCGTCGCCAGAATGAGTCCGAGGACGTTCGTGCCGAACATGCGGTGAAACTGCTCCTCGGTAACCTGCTCGAGGGGAGCAAACTCGTAGACGCCCGCATTGTTCACGAGCACGTCCAGACGTCCAAAGGCTTTCTTGGTTTCGGCGAAGATGCGCTGCACGTCTTTGGCCTTTGCTACATCTCCCTGCACCGCGATGGCTTTGCCACCCTGGGCTTTAATTTCCGTAACAACCCGCTCCGCCCCTTCTTTGCTGGAGGAGTAATTGACGACTACGGCTGCACCTTCTGCCGCCAAACTCCTGGCGATGCCCGCTCCGATGCCCTTGGACGAGCCGGTTACTACCGCCACCTTGTTCGTAAGCTTACCCATGACTTCTCTCCGTTCGATTTGCCATTCGTTCGACATTTCGATGATCATCTAATTGATGATGGGAGGACGGAAAAGATTCAAATCGCACAAAAAGGCTAGATTTCGGCGAGATGGTTCAGATAAGCCTGCAGCACATCCCGATTCAATGTGAGATTCGCGAACTTGCCATGGCGGGCGATCTCGATGAGACCCGCTGTCTCCAGTTCTTTCATGTGGTGAGAAAGGGTGGCGGCGCTGATGGGTTGTTTCGCGCGCACATCGGCGCAGGCTGTGCAGTTGTGGGCGGCGATCTGTTTAAATATTTTGTAGCGGCGCGGGTCGGCGAGAGCGCGTGAAATCAGGGAGAGCTGGCGGTCAGTCAGTCGAATTCGCTTTGCGTTTCTCATATTGCAAAACTTGCAGTCGTCCTCGATCAACTTCACCGGCTCGGTACCTCGGTACCGCGGTTGTGATCGATGCGTACCCTCAGCGGCTATAGCCGCCACTGAAAACTGGCCACTTATCGCAGCGGTGAACCGCTACGCCACCCAAAATCAAATGCAACCCCGCTTAGATCAGCTTCATCTGCTTCGGTTCGGCGGTCGTGATGCGCACTCGCTCTACCCGGCGGTCGGTTGAGTCCAGGACTTCGAACTTCAGGCCTTCGTCTTCGATGATTTCGCCTTTCTTTGGGATTCTTCCAGCGATTTCGCTGACCAGGCCGGCTATAGTGGACGATTCGTGGCCTTCGGGACGCATACCGAAGAGTTCGTCAAGGCGATCTACGTCCATGTTACCGGGGACTATATAAGAGTGCTCGTTTTCCTGAACTACCTGCGCTTTCTCGTGCTCATCGCCAATTTCGCCTACGATTTCTTCTACCAGGTCTTCGATGGTTACGAGGCCGGCTACGCCTCCGTATTCGTCTACTACTATCGCCATGCGGATGTTACTGCGCTGCATTTCGCGCAGCAGGTCACTTACTAACTTGCTTTCCGGGACAAAGTAAACTTCTTTGCGCATGAGGCTCGCTACCGTGCGTGTGTGCGCTTCGGAGTCGGGGACTTGCAGGACATCCTGGGTGTGGAGAATGCCTTTGATGTTGTGGATCGAACCGTCGTACACGGGGATGCGCGAGAACGGCTTGCCCCTTAGCAACTCGACAATCTGTTCGACGGTGTAATCGGATGGTACTGCGACCATCTCGGGCCTGGGCTTCATGGCCTCGCGAACGGTTTTGCCGCTGAATTCCACCACCGACTGGATCAGGTCGCGGTCGCCTTCCTGAATGATGCCTTCTTCCTGCCCGGCTTCGATCAGGGCGTCGACGGCCTCGGAGGACGTCTCCGGTTGCGCGTCGGCGTGCTCGCGGGTGAGGGCAGCAACGGACTGACAGAATCCGAGGACCAACGTCACCGGGAGAACGAGGTAGATGAGCAGGCGCAAGGGCAGCGCCCAGTGTTGGAGCCAGCGTCCGCTGGTGCGCGAAAAAAAGACGAAGGGCAGCAGGCGGTTGAAGATAATGATGATCAGCACCAGGCTTAGCGTGGCTTCGAGGACTTCGTAGATGCTCCAGGCACGATCGCGAAACACGGTGAAGCCAACGACCATGGCAATGGCGGCGGTAACCAGTTGGGTCAGAATGGCCATGGAGAGCGAGGCGCGAGAGCGCTCTACGCCGAGGCGCGGCTCGACTAACTGCTCGAAGGCGTCAATGTTGTCCTGGAAATCGCGCGAGAGGAACTTGCCGATTTCCTGGTAGAGCCGGTCGACGTAGGAGACCAGCGTCAGCAGACCGAGGAGGAACGCGAGAGCAATGCTGGCACCGATCATTGCGATTAATTCCTCCGGGTGCGGGAAGTGGACGGTTTCTCGTCCCTGGCCCGTTCAATTAACCCCGACGGAAGGTGGAGTTTCGCGCGCAACTGTTTTTCGCGCATGGCCATTTGTCCATTGTCGCACTCATGATCATAGCCGCGCAGATGCAGGACGCCGTGCAGGATGAGAATCTTAACTTCCATGGCCGGCGAGTGTCCCAGGGCGCGCGCATTTTTGGTTGCGATCTCCGCGGAGATGGCGATTTCTCCGGCTAACTGTTTTTGGAAGCCGGGGTTGGCGGGAAATGAAAGCACGTCGGTGGGTTTGTCTTCTCCGCGGAAGCGGCGATTCAGGGATTTCATTTCGGCGCTCGTCGTTATCAGCACGTTGACTGCGCCCTTCAATCCGGCGGAGCGGCGGGCGTGAGCCACGAAACGGGCCAGCGCCAGTTCGGAGAGAGCGGCGACGCGCTTCTGAAGGATGATCAAGGTTGGCTCCACGCCCAGCCCCTCAAGGGGCTTCTGACTGAGAAAACTTGCGGTATCGCGGAAGCGATACCCTGACACGAATCCGAACAGCCTATGATACGAATCTGGACGGCCAAAGCGAAGAGGAGGGTAGCGGCGAGGCTCCCTCCTAAATTGACGCGGACGCCCTCGTCGGCGAAAAATCAGGGCAAATTCAACGGCCGCGATCGAGGTGCCCGCGCCACACCTTTTCTCAATTTCGCAGGTGCGGCTCTTCGGGCGGCGCTGGCGGCGGACCTGGCTTTGGCTCGAGCAACGATAACTGCTGCTCCGCGAGGCGCGTTTTGTGCTCGTCGTAGGCACGGATGATCCTTTGCACCAAGTGATGCCGCACTACGTCGCTTTCGTCGAAATGCACGAATGCCAGGCCGTTGACCCCCTGCAGAATATCGACGGCTTCGATCAGACCGCTGCGGCGCGCGTTGGGCAAGTCGATCTGCGTGATGTCGCCGGTGATCACGGCTTTCGAGCCGAATCCGAGGCGGGTAACGAACATCTTCATTTGCTCGGAGGTAGTGTTCTGCGCTTCGTCGAGGATGACGAACGAATCGTTGAGTGTGCGGCCGCGCATGAAGGCGATGGGTGCGATCTCAATGACATTTTTTTCGAGATAGCGTTCGACGCGTTCCGGCTCCAGCATGTCAAAAAGGGCGTCGTAAAGAGGCCGGAGGTAGGGATCGATTTTCTCCTGTAATGTGCCGGGCAGGAAGCCGAGACGTTCTCCGGCCTCGACCGCCGGGCGCGCCAGAATGATGCGGTTGACCTGCTTGTTCAGCAGGGCGGAGATCGCCATGGCTACGGCGAGGTAGGTCTTGCCGGTGCCGGCAGGGCCGACGCCGAAGACCATGTCGTGCTTCTCGATGGCTTCGAGGTAGCGGCGCTGATTCGGGCTTTTTGGCTGGACGGTGCGGCGTCCAAAGGAACGCTGGCGGCCGGCTTCGGCGAGTCCGCGGAGGGTGGCATTCGGATCGCCTACGACCACGCGCAACATGCTGCTCAGGTCGCCGTTCACGAACTGGTGGCCGGTCTTCCGCAGATGCTCGTAGTCGGCGAATAATTGTTCAGCGCGGGCTACGTCGCGGGGGGCACCTTCCAGCTCAATGCGATCCGAGCGAAGGTCGATGTTGATGTTCAGGCCGTCTTCGAGCACGTGGAGATTTTCATCCCGGGTGCCGAAGAGGGTCTCGATGTTGGGACTGAGTTCAATATTTTTTTTCATGCTTTTTGGTTTTGGGAAATTGTCGCCGCCTCCTGCAGCTTGGGATCGGGCTCACTCGTCGTTTTAAGGGTGAGATGAGGGTTACGGGGATGTGGTTTACCGCCGGATTCGGGCGAACCCGTGCGGGTGTTTTTACACGCAAAGGGCTGGATGTGGAAGTGGAGACAATCGGATTGCGCACCCCGATGACGGGGCGGTTAACAACCATTTGAGATCAGCGTAGCGCGGGCGGGGGCAGGAGTCAATGGGGAGGGCGACCTCCCTCCCACGACTAAGCCTTTGCTCCTTCCCCGTTTGTCTTTTGCGCGCTTGCCCATACCGCCCGATTCTTCGCCCATGCTCGCAGTTCGGCAATTTCCTCGGCGCGGGTGACTGACAGCGGAACAGTGGACGAGAGCGCGGTGAGCAGATCTTCGTTGCTCAGTTCCTGCTTGCGGGCAAACGCGGCGTAGAGGCCTGTCTGCACTGCCGATTCGATTTCTGCTCCAGAGAAGCCTTTGGCGGCGGCGGCTACTCTGTCCAGATCGTAGTCGGCCGGTTTGCGCTTGCGCTTTGTCAGTTGGATGGAAAAGACTTGCTTGCGCTCGGCTGCGCTGGGGAGGTCCACAAAGAAGAGTTCATCGAAGCGGCCTTTGCGGATCAGTTCGGGCGGCAGCACGGTGACGTTGTTGCAGGTGGCGGCTACGAAGACGGCGGGTTTGCGCTCCTGCATCCAGGAAAGAAACGACGCCAGCAAGCGCGACGAGACTCCGGCGTCGGCGGAGGCGGAGTCGGGGCCGCTGCCGGCGAAGACTTTTTCCAACTCGTCGATCCACAAGACGCAGGGGGCGAGGCCCTCGGCTACCCGGAATACTTTCTGGATGTGCTTTTCCGTCTCGCCTATGAATTTGTCATAGACGGCGGCGGTATCGAATTTCACCAGCGGGAGTTTCCACTCTCCGGCTACGGCGCGGGCGCAAAGACTCTTGCCGCAGCCTTGGACGCCAAGAATGATGACGCCTTTCGGCGGATCGAGGCCGAACTGGATGGCTTGCGCGTCCCAGGAATTTCGCCGTTGTGCGAGCCATGTTTTCAGATTGTCCAGTCCGCCGATGCTGGCCATGTTGTCGGTTGAGTCTACGAACTCCAGCATTTCCGACCGCTTCAGCAAAGCTTTCTTGGCGTCGAGCACATCGGTGATGCACTCAGGCGAGAGCGCAAGGCGTGCAACCACGGTTTGCGAGATAGCGCGCTCCGCGGCTTCTTCCGTTAGTCCGCGCAGATTGCCAGCCATGGCGTCCACGCCGTTGGCGTCGAGCTGGAGTTTGAGGGTGTGGTTGCCGGTCAGGCGGGTGTAGGTTTCGCGGATAATTTCGCGCAACCGGTCGCGGTCAGGTAGTGGCAGGTCGAGGAATTCCACCAGGCTCGCCAGCTCCGGAGGCATCTCGATGGCGGGAGCGGTTAGCACCAGAGTCCTTCGGTTCGCTGAGAATTTCTGGCCTACGTCGCGCAGCCGCCGCACCACGACCGGATTCTCCATGTGACGATGGAAATCCTTCAGCACGAATACGGCGGCTGCGCGACGTAGCTCGAGGTTGGCCAGCGCCTGCACCGGATCGGCAGTGTTGTACATGGCAGTCTTCGGCGCCAAGCCAGCCTCGGAACCAATTGCTGAGAGCGCCGAAGCGGGGACACCGCTGCCGCAGCGGACGAGTCCGTCGGCGATGGACCATTCGAAGACCGGTAAACTGAGGTCCGAGCAGGCGGTACGCACGAGAGACATCGCGCGCATCTCCTCGACCGTCTCCATCACCACGATCGGGGTGGAGGAATTGATCAGAACTTTCAGACGGTCTGTCGGACTCTGGGGCGGCGTTGCAGGTGAATTCATATCTATTTGACCGGGCGCGACTTGCTCCCGTAGAATACTAGCTTCGGTTCCCACCGGAACATCTTCCTAGGGCAATCTAGGACAAACAAAGGTAATCAAGCCGCATGGCGAATCATTTTTCGGCGCTGAAACGCGCCCGACAGACAACGAAGCGAACCGCCCGCAATCGGGCCAACAGTTCGCAACTACGCACCGCTCTGCGGAGCCTACGCGAGAGCCTGGAAAAAGGCGATAAAGCCGCCGCCGGTCAGACCTATCGGGAGACCGTGTCGGCGCTCGATAAAGCAATCCAGAAGGGCGTTCTGCACGAAAACACGGCTTCGCGCTACAAGTCGCGGTTGTCGAAGCGGCTGGCCGCGCTGAAGTAGGGGCGGACAGGCTGAATGCCGGCCCCCTAAGGGGCTCGACTATCGAAGGATTTGCGGTATCGCTAAAGCGATACCCTGATACGAACCGGTGATCGATACGAACCGGTGATCGATACGAACCGGTGATTCGCACGCCTTGAGGCCGTAGTGCGGTGCCATAGATACGAAAGCCGGCTTCCCCGCAGTTGGCGAAACGGGTGCCAGGAAGGGCATCTGCAGGGTTGCAGATTCTTCTTGACCTTCCCCAGCGGTTTGTTATACTTAGCCAGTTCTTGGGACATTAAAGCAGTTTCTGCCGGTCCTTGAGAACCCTCTGCCCGCGATTTGGCATCTCCTTAAAGAATTGAGCAACTTTCGGGTTGGGCGGGGCATCTATTTGGGTAATTCTGGCAAATCCCTCTGCATCTGGCCTGAATTGCAGCTTGGCCGTAGCCGACCATCACCCAGTGGGAGGACGATGGGATCGTGGCCTAAATTATTCCAAGTTCAAGGAGAACGACCTAAAATGCGCTCTGATCGTGTATTTGACGCTCTACATACTTTGCGGAACCGGTATATGCTTTGCCAGCTGGCATCCAAGGCAACGCGCAAGTTTCATAAGCCGAACACCCGCATTCAGGAAACCATGAATCAGGTATTTGACAAGATCGCCGATGCGGAACGTCATGACATCCTGAGCGAACCCGAAAACTTTGCCGAAGCACAACGGCGAGCTGCTTAAGCGGCTCCGCCGTGTGCCCGCACGGCGGCAAAGCAATCCATCCCCGCGAGAGAAAAAGACAATCCCTCCCGAAGAAAATCATCCACGTAGGTAAATATGACCATTGCTGAACTCAAAGAAAAAAATATTACCGAGCTGACCAAGATCGCCCGATCTTTGGAGCTGCCCGGCGCCAGCGGACTCCGCAAACAGGATCTCATCTTCAAGATCCTGCAGGCGCAAAGTGAAAAAGAAGGACACATCTTCGCGGAAGGTGTGCTGGAGATCCTCCCTGACGGCTACGGCTTCCTGCGCTCGCCCGACTACAACTACCTGCCTGGGCCGGACGACATTTATGTGTCTCCATCGCAAATCCGCAAGTTCGACTTGAAAACCGGCGACACCATCAGCGGCCAGGTGCGCCCGCCCCATGAGGGCGAGAAGTATTTTGCGTTGGTCAAGATCGAGGCGGTCAATTTCGAGTCGCCCGACGAGGCCCGCAACAAGATCCTGTTCGACAACCTGACGCCGCTGTATCCGCAGGAACGGCTGAAGCTCGAGACCACGCGCGAGAATATCAGCGCGCGCGTCATGGACCTGCTCACCCCGCTCGGCAAGGGACAGCGCGGCCTCATCGTCTCGCCGCCACGCGCCGGCAAAACCATGTTGTTGCAGAATGTGGCGAACTCGATTACTGCGAATCATCCGGAAGTCGTGCTGATGGTGCTGCTGATCGACGAGCGCCCGGAAGAAGTCACGGACATGCAGCGGTCGGTCAAGGGCGAGGTCATCTCCTCGACCTTCGACGAGCCCGCTGCGCGGCACGTGCAAGTTGCGGAAATGGTGATTGAAAAGGCTAAGAGATTGGTCGAGCACAAGCGCGATGTCGTTATCCTGCTCGATTCCATTACACGTCTCGCTCGGGCTTACAACACGATCGTTCCGCCTTCAGGCAAGGTGCTCTCGGGCGGCGTCGACTCGAACGCATTGCAGCGCCCGAAGCGCTTCTTCGGATCAGCGCGCAACATTGAGGAAGGCGGCTCGCTTACTATCATCGCGACTGCGCTGATCGATACCGGTTCGCGCATGGATGACGTGATCTTTGAAGAATTCAAGGGCACGGGCAACTCGGAAATCATCCTGGACCGCAAGCTGGTGGATAAGCGGACGTTCCCGGCGATTGATATCCAGCGCTCGGGCACACGTAAAGAAGAGCTGCTGATTCCGAAAGAGGATTTGCAGCGCATCTGGGTGCTGCGCAAGGTGCTGAACCCGCTGTCGCCGGTCGAAGCCATGGAGTTGCTGATCGAGCGGCTGGCCAAGGCGACGACGAACGGCGAATTTCTGGCTAAGATGAGCCAGCTGTAGATTGTGGAGAGACGGGCGCCCTCGCCCGTCCAGCCTCCTAACTGGGCGAACGAATTTTCGTCTTGGCGGATATGGCATTCCCTATCAAAGTGTGCGCCGTCTGTTCAGAAGAGTTCGAGCTGAAGCCCGGTAAACCCGGTTTCGCGAATCGCTGCCCGGCGTGCAGCGAACCCGAACAGGCTGAGGCCGTGACCAAGACAGGCATCGACGCCGACGAACGCAAGACTCTGAAGGAAGCGAACGAAGCTCGGAGACGGGCGATGCGCGACCTTCTCTACCGCAAGGATAGCTAAGATGTTCTCCAAATCGCCGCGACCCAAACTTCTCAAAAGACTGTTAGTTAGTATAATCACCGATTTCGTCAACAATGACATTAAGGGTAAGGCCACTCTGGCGAGCTGGCGCGCAAATCGTACCCGCCGTGCTGGCGTAGCAATTCCTCCACGTCCGTATGGCCCTCCTTCCTCGCATAGCGCAAGGGCGTCACGCCTTGTTCGTCCAGAGCATTGACATTGGCCCCGGCGCTCAGCAGCAATTCGGCAACAACCTTGTGACCATGAAAAGCTGCCGTGTGCAAAGGTGTAAAGCCAAAACGTGTCTTGGCATCGACGTCGGCTTTGCTGGCCAGGAGTAACTCCGCGACATCTTTGTAGCCCTTGCCCGCTGCCGTGTACAAAGGCGTAACGCCGTTATCATCCTTGGCGTTGATGTCGGCCTTGTGGGCCAGCAGCAGCTCTGCCATATCCTTATGGTCATTAGAAGTCGCCCAGTGCAAGGGCGTATCGCCGTTGTTCTTGTGGGCATTGACGTTCGCCCCCTTGGCCAGCAGCCATTCGGCAACATCCTTATGGTCATTGAGAACTGCCCAGTGCAAAGGCGTCGCGCCCTGGTCGTCCTTGGTGTTGATGTTGGCCTTGTCGGCCAACAGTAATTCTGTAACGTCCTTGTGACCATTGAAACATGCCGAGTCCAAAGGCGTATGGCCGTTGTCGTCCTTGGCATCGACATCGGCCCTGTTGGCCAACAGCAGTTCCGCAACGTCCTTGTGGCCCCCAGCCGCTGCCCAATGCAAAGGCGTACCACCTTTGCTACTTTTATTGAAAACCAGATCAGGATGGCCCTTGAGCAACACCTGAACCCTCGCCAAGTCGCCCTTCCATGCCGCATCACGAATCTCGCCGCTTCCCACTTCGTTCCTGTGGCAAGAAGAGGCGATGCTGATCCAACACAGCGCGAGCAACGAGACGGCGGTGTAGCGGAGAATCGGGGAGTGGCTGGCACGTCTAAAGAAAGAGCACATCTTTGTGATCTCAGAATCCCAACAGAGTATATCCGAGCTCGTGCCGAACCAAACGCTCACCACAAAACCGAACCCTGCGGCCCTTAGTGCCGGTGGAAACCGGTGGGAACCAGGGGTAATTGGTGTAACATCCCAATTTCACTAACAATTCCGGTACACAGTCTCCATTTTAAGAGTCCAAGTAATCACGAGCCCATTACGTCTGGTGACAAATCTCACCGGCTAAGTCTCGCGTTTCCGATTACGCCTGAGAACGTGCGTCGTTACTTTCGTCTTGCAATCCGCCCATTTGCCCGTCTTGAGCCCGCGTTACCCGTGCTAAATACTGCTTAAACCTCGGCAATGTGCCGATGGTCAATGCAGGAGCATGGTCATGTTGAACTATGTTGTAGTCCTGATCTTGGCACTAACCCTGTTCGCCATACCCGCAAACTCGCAGTTGAGAGCAGTTCCGGCGAACGTACAACAAATTAAAAACATTGCCGCCGAGCGCGAGGCGATGGACAACGATTCGTCAATCGATCCGCATCAACTCATTCAACGGGAACTGATCGCGCACGCCGTCGCAGTGCGGCAGTTACAGCTGCGGCTTGACACGGAAAAGCTGGTGGCGCTCACCGCTGAACTCAAGCAGCACGTGGATAAGGCGGGAGCCAATATCCTCTCCATGGACGTGATCAAGAAGGCGCAGGAAATCCAGAAGCTGGCTAAGAGCGTCCAAGACAAAATGCGCAACGCCTACTAAGAAGGACGTCGCGGCTGGCGGCGGACTTGCAGCGGGGGCGCTGCGTGAGACGCGGCTAGCCGCGTCTCTACGGTGAGCGCGTAAAGCTTACTTATTCCGAACCGATTCGCATCCCGTAGAACGACCGGTACACGAAGAAGACCGAGACGGCGAAGAAGGCTAACGCTAAAACGTGCGTCAGGTTGCCAGGATGGTCGCGGGTCAGAGAGACAGCCAGTTCGACCGCGAGCAGTCCGAAGAGGGTGGTGAATTTGATGACCGGGTTCATGGCCACTGAAGACGTGTCCTTGAAAGGATCGCCGACCGTGTCGCCGATAACCGTGGCGTCATGCAACGGCGTGCCTTTCTGCTTCAGTTTCACTTCGACGATCTTCTTGGCGTTATCCCAGGCGGCGCCGGCATTGGCCATGAAGATGGCCTGGTAGAGACCGAAGATCGCAATCGAGATCAGGTAGCCGATAAAGAAGAACGGTTCCACGAAAGCGAAGGTCAGGGTGCCGAAGAAGACGGCCAGGAAGATGTTGAACATGCCTTTCTGGGCATATTTCGTGCAGATCTCAACCACCTTTTTGCTGTCGGCAACCGACGCTTTCTCCGCGCTATCGAGTTTGATGTTGGCTTTGATGAACTCCACGGCGCGGTAAGCGCCTGTGGTTACGGCCTGCGTGGATGCGCCGGTGAACCAGTAAATCATTGCGCCGCCGGTAATCAGACCGAGGAAGAATGGAGCGTGCAAGAGTGAGAGCTTCTCCACATTCGTGGTGAGCCCGTTGGTCAGGGCCATGATGATGGAGAAGATCATGGTCGTTGCGCCGACCACGGCGGTTCCGATCAGCACCGGTTTTGCGGTGGCCTTGAAGGTGTTGCCCGCGCCGTCGTTTTCTTCGAGCAGGTCCTTGGCGCGCTCAAAATTCGCGTCCATGTTGAAGTCTTTTTTGATCTCGGCCTTAATGTTGGGCACTTGCTCGATCAGCGAAAGTTCATAGACGGATTGCGCGTTGTCGGTGACCGGGCCATAGGAATCGACCGCGATCGTTACTGGGCCCATCCCGAGAAAGCCGAAGGCGACCAGGCCGAAGGCGAAGACCGGCGCGGCAATCATGGTGGCGGCGACGGCCAAGCCCATCTGGCTGAAGAAGTAGGCGACCGACATCAGTGCGACCATCGTAAGGCCCAGCCAATAACCGGAAAAATTTCCGGCGACAAAACCGGAGAGGATTCCGAGTGAGGCACCGCCTTCTTTTGCCGAAGTCACCACTTCGTTCACATGGCGGGAGTCAACCGAGGTGAAGACTTTGACTAATTCTGGAATTACCGCTCCGGCGAGCGTTCCGCAGGAGATGATCGAGGCCAGCTTCCACCATTGTGACGTGTCGCCTCCCAGGTCGGGGATGATCAGATTCGAAACAATATAGGTGGCGATGATCGAGACAATCGAGGTGATCCAGACCAGCGAAGTGAGCGGAGTTTCGAAATTCATTTTGTCGGCATTGGCATACCGGGCCTTCGCGATTGCGCTGTTGATGAAATATGCCAACGCGCTGGCGACGAGCATCATGATGCGCATCACGAAAATCCACACCAGCAGTTGCACCTGGATCGCCGGTTCTTTTACGCCGAGCAAAATGAAAGTAATCAGCGCGACTCCGGTGACACCGTAGGTTTCGAAACCATCGGCCGACGGCCCGACCGAGTCGCCGGCATTGTCGCCGGTGCAATCCGCAATGACGCCGGGGTTGCGGGCATCGTCCTCTTTAATCTTGAAGACGATTTTCATCAGATCGGCGCCGATATCGGCGATCTTGGTGAAGATGCCGCCTGCGATGCGCAGCGCCGCCGCACCTAGTGACTCGCCGATCGCGAACCCGATGAAGCAGGGGCCGGCATAGTCTCCCGGGACGAAGAGCAGGATGAAGAGCATGATCAGCAGTTCGACCGAGATCAGCATCATGCCGATCGACATTCCGGCTTCGAGCGGAATCTGATAGACCGGATAGGGTTTGCCGGGGAGCGAAGCGAAGGCGGTCCGCGAATTCGCGAAGGTGTTCACGCGAATGCCAAACCATGCCACTCCATAGCTGCCGGCAATTCCGACGAGGCTGAAGACCAGGATGATTAGAACGCGAGGCACTTCGAAATGGCGCAGCACGCCAAAGTAGAGGACGATAATGGCGGCAATGAAGGCCCACAACAGCATCAGGAACTTGCCTTGCGTGATCAGGTAGGTTTTGCAGGTCTCGTAAATCAGCTCTGAGATTTCGCGCATGGAGCGGTGCACGGGGAGGTTCTTCAGCCGCATGAAAATGATCATGCCGAAGCCGAGGCCGAAGACACAGAACAGCAGGCCGATGGTCAGCAGGCGATGGCCGTCCATGCCGAGGAACGATACCGAGGAAAGGTCAGGCAGTTTCAATGCCGCCTCGCCGCCTGCTTCCTCAGTGGCGGGCTGCGCCAGCGCGTGGCCGGCAGTAAGAAGCAGCAGAGTTGCTAGCGTTGCCGAAGTCTTCGCAAACCGTCCCACGGACGCAAGACTGGCGTTCCAAGTGCGCATCAAGATCCTCCTAAGTATTCAGGGGTTACAACGTGTGATCTGCTCCGGCAGGTTAACTGCTCGCTGGAGGATTCGATCCGCCACGAGTACGGCTGCCACCGGAGTTCCGAACACGCTCCGAACACGCTTCCACCGCCTGGCATATCAAAATAAAGAGGAGTGCCGATTTGGCCGCGCCGGAAAACTTGCGCATTGGCATATAGTCTTTCAATCGGACTACATCCCTCTGCACAAAACAGTCGTTTATAGCATCTTGCCGGAAGTCGGGTCAATGACTGTATGAAAAATGACGGATATTACGGATGACGGCGATCACCGGCCGCTGCAGGTCACGTGAATCGGGCGGCTTCCGTATAATTAAAAATCTGTCATGCAGGCTTCTCTTGACTCGATTGTCGCCGCTACGCGCCAGCGCCTATCCAGGCGCGCGTCTGAACAGGTATCGACGGGCCGGCGAAACTCCGAACTGCAGGCGCTGGAAGGCGCGGCTGCGGCGCACACTCCGCGGGGATTTCGGAATCAGTTGCGGCTAGTGTCGCAGAACGGAATTGCCGTTATTGCCGAACTGAAAAAGGCCTCGCCCTCGAAAGGATTGATCCGCGCGGATTTCAGACCATCGGAACTCGGACGGGAGTTGCAGCAGGCAGGCGCAGCTGCGCTGTCGGTATTGACAGACGAACAATTTTTTCAAGGATCGCTGGAGTATCTGCGTCAGGCCTCGTCCAGCACTTCTCTTCCCTGCTTACGCAAAGACTTCATCGTTGATGAAATCCAGATCGTGGAAGCCCGGGCACACCGGGCTGACGCAATCCTGCTGATTGTCGCGGCGCTCGATCAGAAGGAACTGGTATCGCTCGCCGGAATTGCGCGGGTGCAGGGGCTCGACGTTTTGTGCGAAGCTCATGACGAACTGGAACTGCAACGCGGCCTCGATGCAGGTTGCGACCTGATCGGCATCAACAGCCGCAATCTGCGGACATTCGAAGTCAATCTCGAAACTGCCTTCCGGCTTGTGGAGAAAATCCCTGCCGAGTGCGTCCGCGTGGCCGAGAGCGGCATCCAATCCGGCGCTGACCTGGCTCGTCTGCGATCCGCAGGATACGAAGCGTTCCTGATCGGCGAGTCGTTGATGAAGGCGGAGCGCCCCGGCGAAGCGCTGGCAAGGTTGAAGGAAGAGGCAAGAACGCTGGTTAGTAAGTAGTTGAGGTTACTGATGACGGATCGCTGACGACTGTTTTATGACTTGGATCAAAATCTGCGGAATCACGAATGTCGACGACGCGCTTGCCGCCACCGATGCGGGGGCGAACGCGTTGGGCTTCGTCTTTTATCCGAAGAGCCGGCGCCACGTGACATTGGAAACCGCATGCTCGATCGTCGCGCAGTTACCGCAGCGAATGGAGAAAGTCGGCGTTTTCGTCAACGAGACTGTGGAACGAGTGCGTGATACCACCAAACAGGCTGGCCTGACAGCGGTACAATTGAGCGGCGACGAGAGTACTGATTTCAGCCGCTCGCTATTCCGGGAACTTGGCAATCGGTCCCGGCCGGCGATTTTCCGCTGCTATCCCGCGAAAATTTTTGACGCGCCCGCGGAACAGACTGTCGGGTGGGATCCGGTCGCGGCCGGACTGGTAGAGCCGGACGAGGCGTACAAGGGCAAACGCGTGCACAAGATTCACGTCGCAAAAAACGGCGACCTCTTTCTCGAAACCCACGGGTTCCGGTCCGGCGTCGTGTCGGGGGTTCTACTCGATTCCGCAAATGAGGAAAGCCGTGGCGGTACGGGGCAAAAGTTTGACTGGGAACGCGTCCAGCCCTGGGCCGGAATCATCAACAGCATCAGCAAGCTGATCGTTGCCGGCGGATTGCGTCCCGGCAATGTGCAGGAGGCGATCCACATACTTCATCCCTGGGGCGTGGACGTTTCCTCCGGCGTGGAGCGCGAGCCGGGCAAAAAAGATCCCCGAAAAGTTCGGGCCTTTGTGCAAGCGGTGCGGGCCATGGAAGAGGCAAATTGATGATGGCGACTGCGACGGTAATCAAAAAGGCGCATAATCAAGCCGGTAAGTTCGAGCCAAAAGGCGCCGCTGCTGGCCGTTTCGGCGTTTACGGCGGGCGCTACGTCCCGGAAACTCTGATGGCTGCGCTTGATGAACTGGAGCGCGAATACGAAAAGGCAAAGCGCGATCGCAAGTTTCAACAACGCCTCGATCTGCTGCTGAAGACATACGCCGGACGCCCCACGCCGCTCTTCTTCGCGCGCCGCCTGACGGCCAAACTTGGCGGCGCGAAAATTTATCTTAAGCGCGAGGATCTTCTCCATACCGGCGCGCACAAAATCAACAACTGCCTTGGCCAGGCGTTGCTCGTCGAACGGATGGGCAAGCACCGCGTGATCGCGGAAACCGGCGCCGGACAGCACGGAGTTGCGACGGCTACCGTTTGCGCTTTGCTTGGTTTCGAGTGCGTGGTCTACATGGGCACCGAAGACATGCGCCGCCAGGAGCTGAACGTCTTCCGCATGCGTCTGCTCGGCGCCGAAGTTCGCGGCGTTGATTCCGGTTCGCGCACCCTTAAGGACGCCATCAACGAGGCCATGCGTGACTGGGTCACCAATGTGCGCACCACGCATTACCTGCTCGGCAGCGTGCTCGGAGCGCATCCCTATCCGACCATGGTGCGTGACTTCCATCGCGTCATCGGACGCGAAGCTCGCGTCCAGATTCGCAAGGCTGAAGGCAAACTTCCGAACGCGATCATCGCCTGCGTCGGCGGCGGATCGAATTCTATTGGCATCTTCTACGACTTCCTGAAAGACAAGAAAGTGGAACTCATTGGAGTCGAAGCCGGCGGCCGCGGCTCGGCGCTGGGCGAACATGCGGCGCGTTTTCGCGGTGGCTCGCCGGGTGTTCTGCAGGGAACTTATTCCTACGTGCTGCAGGACGCGGCGGGGCAGATTGCGCTTACGCACTCCGTTTCTGCGGGGCTGGACTACCCGTCGATTGGGCCCGAGCACGCTATGCTCAAAGATACGGGCCGCGCCCAGTACGTTCCTGCATCTGACGCTGAGGCGCTTGAGGCAACCGTGGTGCTTGCTCGCACCGAAGGCATTATTCCGGCGCTGGAATCCGCGCACGCTGTGGCTGAGGTTATCAAGCGGGCGCCGAAGATGAAGAAGTCGGAGGTTGTGATCGTCAACGTTTCGGGACGCGGGGATAAAGATGTGGGGATTTTGCGGGAAAATCTGAAACTAGATTGATGATTGTTGACAGCGATTACCAGCATGGCTGACAAAGAACAAATCTCCACAAAGGAATGGGAGGAGCTGTTTCGTGAGAACACGAAACGGCTCAATCTCGTTCCCGAGTGTCCGGGGCTATGGGTGACCAAGGCAAGGTTGATGATGCTGGACGACCACCCCGAAGATCATGAGCCCTCAGGGCTCGATGAGATTGAAAGATGCATACTCCAAGCTCTCGAATTAGAGCCCGAGCATCTGGAAGCTCTCGAAGAGGCAGCGCATTTCTACGATGTGATCATTCCGGATCGAGCTAAGGCAATGTTGTACGCGCAGCGGTACATCGACGTCGCTGAAAAAGTTGTACATGATATGTCAGCGATTATCGACGATTCCAACTGATTCTCTTCCTCATGCCTTCCACTTCGAAAACAAACCATCGCTAGTCGCCTATGTAACCTGCGGCGCGAGGGTGCCCCGTCCAAGCTCCGCTTGGGCGGGCTTTTCCGGCATGTACCCGAGGTCAGCCCGATTTATTTCGACGCCCCGAGAGCCTGTTCCAGCGTTAAACGAATAAAGCGTTGATAGGGCAGGCCCGCGCGGGCCGCTCGCTCGCGCACGGCGTCATAGAGATCCTCGGACAAACGCAGATTGATTGACTTGTCTTTGCGCTTGATCTCGAAGCGCACCAACTGCGCGCCGGAAAGGTCGTATTGCGATAGGTCAGCTCTATCGACGAAAGCCGCCGCTGCACGGTCGCTCTTAAAGGTCGGGATTTTCTTTTTCATAAGCCTCGATCTCCTTCTTGTGCATGTATCGGGCGCTGATGGGCCGGATCAGGAGTTCATCGCCCTCGCGCCGAAGCGTGAATATAATGAACACGCCGCGCCCTTTCTCCGTTCGTCCGATCGCGCGCAAGCGCCTTTCCCGCTGCGAGTGGGCCGCGTCCGGGAGAATGGCCAGCGAACGCGTAAAAAGGCTTTCGATAGTGGCGATGGAAAGCCCATGTTTCTCGCACTTGGCTCGGTTGCCCCTGTCCCAGTCGAAGCCGTTCGCCTGCAAGATCACAATAGCACAAATGATATGCAATTGTATAGACAACTGTCAATCGCTGATTTCACCGGAATGGGTAAACTGGGTGCACCCTATCCCAAACGGCCGTTTGTGAGATATTTCTATTGAGCCTTCATGCCCTTTCATTTCGAAAATGAACCATCGCTCATCGCCTACGTAACCTGCGGCGATCCCGACCTCGCCACCACACGTGAAGTCATCCTGGCAGCCATTGATGCGGGTGCGAGCGTTATTGAGCTGGGTGTTCCCTTCAGCGATCCGCTCGCCGATGGCCCGGTCATTCAGCGCGCAAGCGAGCGGGCGCTTAAACAAGGAGTGTCACTCCAGAATGTGCTCACGCTTGCGTCCGAAATTCGTGAGCATTCGCAGTCCGTCGGCCTGGTGATCTTCTCGTACCTCAATCCCATTTTGCGCATGGGCCTGCTCAAGTTCTGCCAGGTGGCACGGCTTGCAGGAATTGACGGAACTCTGATCACCGATCTGCCCGTCGAGGAATCCGCTGAGTATCTGCGCGAGGCACGAAAGAATGACCTCGCAACGATTTTCCTGGCTGCGCCCACCAGCACCGACCAGCGTCTGAAGGTGATCGCACAGGTTTCAACCGGCTTTATCTACGCGATCTCCCGCACCGGTGTCACCGGGGCGCGCCAGCAGATGACTGGAGACGCCAAGACTCTGGTCAAGCGCATCCGCCGTTTTACGAAGCTTCCGATAGCCGTCGGTTTCGGAATCTCAACACCCGCGCAATTCGCCGCCGTCGGCAAATTCGCCGAGGGCGCGGTTGTCGGCAGCGCCATCGTCCACGCCATCGAACAAAATCCCGGACGGGAAGCCGCAACTGTGGCAGAATTTGTGAGGCAGCTCTCAGCCGTCAGCCATCAGCTATCAGCTCGGCGTGCTCGCTGATTGAATGTGGTGAACTTGAGATTTGCGGGCCTTCCTTTTTCAACGTCTCGCAGAGTAGTTAAACTGATAGCGGATAGCTGATGGCTGAAAGCTCTATGGACATTGCCGATTGGCGCAAGAAAATCGACGAACTGGACCGCAAACTGGCGGCGCTGCTCAACGAGCGCGCTGCCGCTGCTGTAGAAATCGGACGATTGAAACGCAATACCAGCCTGCCGGTTTACGAACCTGATCGCGAGCGCGAGGTGATTGCAAATGTGCAGCGTAGCAACACTGGTCCCTTAACCGACCGCGACCTCGCTCAGATCTACGAACGGATCATGGACGTGATGCGCAGCATCCAAAAGCACGAGATCGTTCCCGACGAGGGGCCCACTGGCCGCGACACGGAGATCGATTCGCAACTGAACGACTAGTCGGTGTTTCATAAAACGGTTTTAGAGGAAGAACCGTTGCCTCAGGGGCTAAAGCCCAGGTTGACCTGGTCGTAGCGGCACGGCTGAAGCCGTGCCCTTCCCAAAAACGATTATGAAACACGCTGTAGATGATTTTCTGCCGAGCGGTGAGGGTCACGGCCCCGCGTGCTTCCGGCCAGCAAAACGAGCTTAATCATGATTGTCGCAATGCAAGATTCGGCCAGTGAAGATCAGATCCAGCAGGTGATCGATCGACTGGTTCAGTTCGGATTCGAGGTTCACCGCTCCACCGGTGCGCATCAGACGGTGCTTGGCGGCGTCGGAGTTCCCCGCGATTTCGATACCGGCGTGGTCGAAATCATGCCGGGGGTGCAGGAAGTTCACCGCATCACTTCCCCTTACAAACTGGCCGGGCGCAGCTTCCGTCCGGAGGGAACGGTAGTCAAATTTGCAAATGGTATTGAAATCGGTGGCAAGAAAATTGTCGTGATGGCCGGGCCCTGCTCGGTGGAATCCCGCGAGCAACTGTTCACCGTTAGCGAACTGATCGCCAAAGCCGGAGCACACGTTCTTCGTGGTGGCGCCTTCAAACCCCGCTCCTCTCCCTATTCCTTTCAAGGACTCGGTCTTGAGGGCCTGAGGTTGCTGCGCGAAGCGGGCGATCGGTTCAAACTGCTGGTGATCAGCGAAGTCATGGAAATTTCGCAGATCGAACTGATGCTGCCCTATGTCGACATCTTCCAGGTGGGTGCGCGCAACATGCAGAACTTTAATCTTCTGCGTGAGCTCGGCAAGGTCCGCAAGCCCGTGCTGCTCAAGCGAGGCATTGCGGCGACCTTCGAAGAACTCTTGTGCTCGGCTGAATACTTGCTTGCCGGAGGCAACTACGAAATCATTCTCTGTGAGCGCGGCATTCGCACGTTCGAAACTTACACTCGCAACACGATGGATATTTCCGCGATCCCGATCATTCATAAACTCTCGCACCTGCCGATGACGGCCGATCCTTCGCACGGCACCGGGCGCCGCGACAAGGTGGCTCCGATGGCGCGTGCATCGGTGGCCGCCGGTGCCGATGCCATGCTCATCGAGGTTCATCATCAGCCGGACAAAGCGCTCTCCGATGGTGCGCAGTCGCTTTACCCGGAACAGTTTGCCAAGTTGATGGACGAACTCCGCATGATCGCGCCTGCGGTAGGACGCGAGATCGCGTAGGTCCATTTGTAATTGGTGATTTGTAATTTGTAATCGCAACAAATCACAAATTACAAGCTGGAAATTACAAATAGCCCATGGCCTTCAAGCAAGTCACTATCATCGGAACCGGTTTGATTGGAGGCTCGCTGGGGCTCGCGCTGAAGAAACGCCAGCTTGCCGGACGAATTGTTGGGTGCGACCGCGCTCCGGTTTTGGAGCGGGCCCAGGACTGCGGCGCCATCGAAGCGGGAAGCCCCCATCCCGCGGAAGCCGTGCGCGGCAGCGATCTCGTAGTGCTGGCAACGCCGGTGATAGCGATTCTCGATCTGATCGAGCGGATCGGGCCAGCGCTGCTGGCGAAAACACTCGTTACCGACGTTGGGAGCACGAAGGTGGAGGTTGTACAGCGCGCCACGAAATCGTTTGGGCGAAACGCGGAGCAACAATTCCTCGCGGGGCATCCCATGGCGGGAAAAGAAAACGCCGGGGTGGAGTTCGCGGATGCCGATCTTTTCGAAGGCGCCGCGTGGCTTTTCACGCCGCTTCCCGGGCAGAACGTTCACGCGGGACAGTGCGGAGAATTTATCCACTGCGCGGAAAAGATGGGCGCCCGAATCGCGGTGGTCGAGGCCTCAGAGCACGACCGCTTCTGCGCCTGGATCAGCCATCTTCCGCAGATGATCTCAACCGCACTGGCAGCCACACTGGTTGACGAATTTGGCCCTGACGCGCCCGTGCTTGACATTGGCGGACGAGCCTTGCGCGAGATGACTCGCATTTCCGGCAGTCCTTATTCGATGTGGCGCGACATCGCCATCACCAACAAGAAGAACATTGCCGACGTGCTGCAGAAGCTGGAACAACGGCTCGCGCACATCCGGGAGAATCTGGACTCGAAGCAACTGGCGGATGAATTTGAGCGGGCGCACCGGCTACGAAAGAGTCCACCGCGGAGAAACAAGGGCACGGAGAAAAGCAACGGATGAGACCCAGTGAGCTAGTTATCGATAGAGAGGTGTTTTCCGTTTTGAGCGATGAATGCGAAAAGGTTATCGACACTCGGAAACGTTTGCCGGATTTCGTTTTTCAACGCTCGTTCGCCAGATACTTCGCGATTGAGCATTCGCACATTGGCAGAAAAGAATTTGGGCTATTTCTTTTTAAGATGTCGAATATCTTCGAGGACGAATCGGTCAACTACATGACCATCGTCCCTCATCCTGTCGATTACTACTACCGGCACCATTCCCTTTTCGGTTTGGCTTCTTTTAACCCTCCGAGCTTAGTGGAAAGATATCTACCTGTAATGTCCCGGAAGAAAGATGTTAATTCATTTCTATACCGTGGCGGAGACGTTGGGGCATTTTGGGGATCCTCGCTGAAATGGGGAATATCTTGCGATAGAATCTCATGGGAAATGGCTGTCGTTGCTGTTTCGGAGAATGTCGACGTTCCCACAATTAGTGATTTTCGATGCATGGATGCTTCAGAGATTTCAGGCTACATGAAGAGTCAGTATCGTATGAAAGACCCTTCTGATTCCATCGCTTTAGATTTTGCCCAAAGATTTTTGGCTAACTACCCGATTTAGAAGACACTTCTGGCAGGGCGGTTTCTTCGTGCCTTGGTTTTGCCCTCACTACTCGGCGCTGACAATTCCGGTAGAATTCTCCTGCTATGCACAAGGTTGTTGCGAGCGCTGAAGAAGCGATCCAGGACGTGTTTGACGGAGCCACCATCATGGTGGGCGGATTCGGTTTGTGCGGGAATCCTGAGAACCTGATCCGCGCGCTTGTCCACAAGGGCGTCAAGAACCTGACCACCATCAGCAACAACGCCGGCGTCGACGGATTCGGCGTGGGATTGCTTCTGGCCAATGGGCAGATACGGCGGCATATCGGAACTTACGTCGGCGAAAACAAACTGCTCGAAACGATGGTGCTGGACGGTAGTATCGAGCTTGACCTCGTTCCGCAAGGAACGTTTTCCGAGCGAATTCGCGCCGGGGGCGCGGGAATTCCCGCATTTTTTACGCCCACTGGCGTTGGAACGCTGGTCGCTGAGGGCAAAGAAGCGCGCGAGTTCGACGGCCGCATTTACATCATGGAGCGCGCGCTGAAAGCCGACTTCGCCTTCATCAAAGCATGGAAGGGCGACCGATGGGGTAACCTCGTCTATCGAAAGACCGCGCGCAATTTCAATCCCATGATGGCAACCGCGGCCAGGATCACGATTGCCGAAGTTGAGCATCTGGTTGAACCGGGAGAACTCGATCCTGACATGGTGCATACGCCGAGCGTGTTCGTGAAGCGGATTTTTCAGGGTGAGCAGTTTGAGAAGAGGATCGAGAAACGGACGGTGACGAAGGCAGCAGCGAGTAGCCAGCAAGAAGTCGTTGGTCGGTAGTCGTTAGTCGTTCGGAAGTCGCAGCAGATTCTTGTCGCTCGCCGACGACCAACGACTAATGACCAGCGACTTTTCTCCTCATCACCGGACCAGACTCGAAGGAAACGATGTCAACTTTGCCCAAAGCCACGAAAGACACCGACAAACGCGAACGCATCGTCAAGCGCATTGCGCGCGAATTGCGCGATGGATTCTATGTCAACCTTGGCATCGGGCTGCCTACGCTGATCGCCAATTATGTTCCGCCGGGCATGGACGTGATTCTTCAATCGGAGAATGGGATGCTCGGAATCGGTCCGTATCCGGTTGAAGGCTCGGAAGATGCCGACCTGATTAATGCGGGAAAGGAAACGATCAGCGAACTGGCGGGCACTGCGTACTTTTCGAGCGCCGATTCGTTCGCGATGATTCGCGGCGGGCATATTGACCTCAGTGTGCTGGGCGCGATGGAAGTCGACGAACTTGGCAATCTCGCGAACTGGATGATTCCTGGGAAAATGGTCAAAGGCATGGGCGGCGCCATGGACCTGGTGGCGGGAGCGCGGCGCGTGATTATCGGGATGGAGCATGCGACCAAAGACGGGCAGCCGAAGATCCTGAAGAAATGCACACTGCCTTTGACTGGAGTGAAGGTTGTGGACACAATCGTCACCGAGATGGCCTACATCCAGGTGACGCCGGAGGGTTTGGTGCTGGAGGAGATTGCTCCCGGGCTGACGGTTGATGACGTGCAGAGAGCGACCGAGGCTCAGTTGCTGGTCATCTCTGAAATAAAGACGATGTAGGGGCCCGGCTTCTGGCTCTTGGACTCGTCTTCCATCCCGCGAGCGCTGGCAACGCACGTCCCCAAATACCACGAAGGCAGTACGGCTCGCACGGGATTACCGTAGCAAACAACCACATTGATGAGCACATCATCTCTCCTCCGCCTGAGGATGTTGGAGATGTTCCTTCGGGCGCCAAAGACAAGAGGAGGTAGAAATGTGGCCAAAGGGTGTCTTGTTCTGCTGTCTGTCGTTCTTGTTTCTGCCCTTGCTAGCGCGCAAGTACCGGGAGGAGTCCTGGGAGGATCAGAACCTGATCTCAAGACTGCGTATGTCGGGAGTAATCTGACGTGTTCGCAGTCGTATACGATCGTCGTTCCCAGACCTCTCCTGGAGCGAGCAAAGCTCAAGGCTCGACTTGCCGCTCTGTTGCACGAAAGCCTTTACGACGATGCGCGAGGAATCGTCAATATGGCGCGGGAAAAAGAGATAAGGAAACTTGCAAATAAGCTGAGAAACGAGAGGGAAGATTAGACGACGAACAAAGTGGCGGGCTATCGGCCGGCTCGTCTGCATAGCTCGGGGTGCGTACCAGATCGCCTTCCGGGCGTACACACCCGGCAACAGTTCTCTCGTCTTTCAGATTCTTGAAAGACGGAATGGGGCGCTGAGCAGGCGCGCGGGAAGCATCACTACGGCCCAGACCAGGGCGAGAGCTCCGTGGACAGCGATGCCTATCAGGCGGAAGGGTAGCAATAGCAGCCACGCGATGGGATAGAGGATCAGGGCCACCAGGGCCACGGGCCAGCACAGGATGAAGAGAAAACACCAGAGCAGGAAGGCGATCATGGGGACAATTCCTCCTGAGTATGATACGCAATGCTGAGAGGAAAAGTTCGGTTGGAGAGTTGGGCGATAGAATCTTCACCACAGGGAGCACAGAGGGACACAAGGGAAAGCTGTTGCAATCAAAAATCAAATGTCGGTTGAGCGAGGAGTCCTCTGTGTGCTCTGTGGTTACGATTTAAGGTATTTTTGGAGAAATCGCAGGCTCCGGAGTCCTGCGTCGCGCCAAATTTCGGATTCGAAGGCGTGGCCGACGCCGGGGTAGATTTTGATTTCATACGCGATTCCCTTTTTTTCCAGCAACTTCTGAAGCTGGTAGGCTTCCTCGACTGGGACGGTCGGATCGGCCTCGCCGTGCAGGATTAGCACGGGGCAGAGGCGCCTCATGAAGAGCTTCATCTCTTTGGGCATGCCTCCGAAGAACTCGACTACGGCTTTTACGCGGGGGGCGATCGCGGAGTTGGCAAGCGAGAGATAGGCTCCCAGCGAAAATCCCAGCAGAACAATACGTTCGCGATCGACGTGCGGCTGTGTTTCGATGAAGCTGATCGCGTCCCAGAGGGTTTTCATCCACAGCGGGAAATTTTGCTTCATCGATTTCAGGTCGACGGATTGGGTGCCGGTGCGGTCGAAATAATGCAGTAAGTAAACGGCGAAGCCTTGGGCGGCTAGCATGCTGGCGTAGCCTTCCATGCCGGAGATGTTGCCGCCGGCGCCATGGAGCGCAATTACCGCGGGAACGGGAGCGTCGGGTGTCTCCGGCAGGTAGGCGTCGAGGCGGATGGGCTTGCCGGCGCTCTGGAACACTTCAGTCGATTGCGCGATTGGCGGCATTTGTGAATGGAAGCTCGGTCGGCGATTTGGTTGTGCCAACAGAGACGCGGCAAGCCGCGTCTCTACGGATGATTTGCTAGCTGGGCAAGGGACTGCTCATACGGGGCGCGGGCTATGCCTTTCTCGGTGATTATGGCGGCTACGTATTTTGCGGGCGTTACGTCGAAGGCGGGGTTCTCGATCTCGACTCCGTCGGGGACCATCTGCTTGCCGGCGATGTGGGTGACTTCGCTTGCATTGCGCTGCTCGATAGGTATCTTGCTGCCGTCGGGCGTGGCGAGGTCGACGGTTGAGATCGGCGCGGCCACGTAGAACGGGATGCCGTGCTCTTTGGCGAGGACGGCTACGGTGTAGGTGCCAATTTTGTTGGCTACGTCTCCGTTGGCGGCAATGCGGTCGGCGCCGACGACGATGGCTCCGATTTTGCCTTGCTGCATCATGACTCCGGCCATGTTGTCGGAGATGACGGTGGTGGGAATGCCGTCCTTCATCAACTCCCAGGCGGTGAGGCGCGAGCCCTGCAGGAAGGGGCGTGTCTCGTCGGCGTAGACGTGGATTTTCTTGCCTGCTTCCACGGCGGCGCGGATTACTCCGAGCGCGGTGCCGTACCCGGCGGTGGCTAGCGCTCCGGCATTACAGTGGGTTAGCACTCCGCCGCTGGACGGCATGAGGGTAGCGCCGTGGCGTCCCATGGCCTGGTTGGCGGCGATGTCTTCGGCGTGCATGCGTTGAGATTCTTCGACGAGATCCTGCTTGATTTGCGCAATCGGTTTGATACGGATGCGCTCGAACTTCTCCTGCATGCGACGGATCGCCCAAAACAAGTTGACGGCGGTGGGGCGCGTCTGGCGGATGATTTCGCAGATCTGGTCGAAATCTTTTTTTAAGTCGGCGCCGTTCTCCGCTTTGGAATTCTTCATGCCTAGAGCGATGCCCATGGCGGCGGCTACACCAATGGCGGGGGCTCCGCGAACGACCATGTTGCGGATCACGTCGGCGACCTGCTGATGCGTGGTGCAGGTTACGTAGACTTCTTCGGTGGGCAGCTTCGTCTGGTCGATGAAGACGACGCCTTTGGGGGTCCATTCCAGGGTTTGAATCATGAGTGAGTCGTTGGTCGTTAGTCGTTCGTCGTTCGCTGATCGTCGTTCGGTGTTCGGTGTTCGGTGTTCGCAACTAAATGCTAAGCGCTAATTGCTAAATGCTCCTTTCGCACTTCGGTTGCGGTAAAGATCGAGATGAAATTTGCGGGTACGGCGGCTTTTTCTACATTTGGGCGGCCATAGGCATCTTGACGCTCGACGAGGCACATAACGCCTACTACTTCAAAGCCATAGTCGCGTGCGGCTTCGATGGCTTGCACGGTGGAGGAACCGGTGGTGCACACATCGTCCACGATCACCACCTGCGCGCCTTTCTCGCGGAAGCCTTCGATACGCTGGCCGGTGCCGTGCTGCTTCTCGGCCTTGCGCACGAGGAAGCCGTGGATGGTTCCGCTGGTGACAGCGAGGGCGACTACGATGGGGTCCGCACCCATGGTCAGTCCGCCGATTGCGGCCGCTTCCCAGCCTTGCTCGCGGATTTCAGCGAGGAAGACTTCGCCGACGAGTTGCGCGCCGCGGGCGTCGAGCGTAGTGGCTCGGCAGTCGATGTAATAGTCGCTGGTGCTGCCGGAGGACAACTGAAACTCACCCAGGCGAAAGGACTTGTGCGCCAGCATTTCCAAGAGTTCTTGTCGTGCCATGGACATGAATTTCTACGATAGCAGAAAAGCAGTTCCCGGTTCTCAGTTCTCAGTTCTCAGAAAAAGCACCCGCCGGAACACTGAGAACTGGGAACTGAGAACTTTACTGGTTCAGTTTTTCCAGATGCCGGAAGCCGTCTGTAGCGGCGAACATCGCTACGGTGATGGTTCCGTTGTACGCCATGTGGATTAGAACACCGGCGGCTACGGAATTTGTTTTGGCTCTCACCATGGTCAAGACAATGCCGACCAGAAAAATCACTAACACCGGTCCCCAGGAGAACATCAGTTGCGCGCCGTGCAGCAGGGCAAAACCGAGCGCGGTCACGAAGACTGCAATTGGCAAACCGAGGCGGCGCTCGAGCACGGGGTAAAGAAAGCCACGGAAAAAAAGCTCTTCCATCAGAGGCGCGAGAGTAACGCTGAGAATACTGAGCGCCCACGCTTCGGCGGGCGTGCGGAAAAAGCTGTCGATCGGCAGCTCTTTCGGAATGGGCAGGAAATGGGCCAGAACTTGCAATGACAGCGAAAGCGCCAAACCCGCAACGACGTAAGCGGCAATGTTGGAGGGCCAGTTCCAGTGAATGGCGGCGAGAAAATCGGGACGATGGCGCTCACGCGTCACGAGCACATACATGTAGGCGAGGATGAGAAGGTACGCCAGGGATTGTCCGGCCACGACGACTAACGGGACGCGTGCGATATCGCCAAGGGCTGTGTGCGGATATACCCACCAGCGGGCGATGAGCAACACGGCAAACACTCCGACGAAGAGAGCAACGATCGTGAGGAAAATGAGGCGCAGGATATCCCAGCCAGTCCAGGCTGGATCGGTCGACGCGGTTGGAATGAGTTCGGCGGCTTGTGGGTTGGGAAAATGCGTCGCGGCTGCAGCGAGTCTGGAGTCGGTGCCTTGGACTGAGGAGTCTGCCGAGATTTGCTCGGCTTGAACGGGCGAGGGCGTCCGTCTCCACACGGGCACCGCATCCGCGG
>Ga0209647_1000393_pt1 | contig 41220 bp, 41 predicted proteins | sample GraSoi_2013_60cm_FD_185827 | JGI IMG/M metagenome (GOLD analysis project Ga0209647, IMG submission 185827) | Grasslands soil microbial communities from the Angelo Coastal Reserve, California, USA - Sample 9_17_2013_60cm (SPAdes) (version 2) | ecosystem: Environmental > Terrestrial > Soil >...
CACTTCCCTGCGCAGTCTGAGCCAGCACATTCAGCAGCATCGGGTCAAATAGGCGGCGAGCTTTCTTGCCCCGCCCGGCGCGTCATGGCTGATATCCCGCTGATTCGCAATTTCGACGCGGGCGCGGTTTTCGCGTTTCGGAACAGGCGCCCCATACGCGTCGAGGAGTTTCTCGGTGAAGTGCGGCGACTGGCCGATTCGCTTCCCGACCGGCGCTACGTGGTGAACCTGTGCGCCGACCGCTACCAATTTGCCGTGGGCCTTTGCGCTGCCCTTTTGCGCCGTCAGGTCAATTTGTTGCCGCCGAACGTAGCGCCCGATCTGCTCGAACGGCTGAGCCTCGAATATCCCGACGCCTATTGCCTGAGCGATGGAGCGGTGCAGCCGCCGCTGCAGATCGAGACATTTCTCTATCCGCTAACCGGGAACACGGTGAGCGCCTCGGTACCTCAGATTCCCGAGGAACAAATCGCCGTCATCGGCTTCACCTCGGGCTCGACGGGGCAGCCCACGCCGAATCCAAAGTCCTGGGGCGCGCTCGCGAAAAGCGGCTTGGCCGAATTCGAGCGCCTTGGCGTCGCCGCCCATCGGAACATGAGCGTGCTCGGTACGGTGCCTCAGCAGCACAGTTACGGCCTCGAGTCGACGGTCTTGATGGTGATGCAGGGTGGCTTGGCGATGCACGCGGGCCGGCCGTTCTTCCCCTCGGACATCTGTGCCGAGCTCGAGGCCCTGCCTCGGCCACGCGGCCTGGTCACCACGCCGGTTCACTTGCGGGTGCTGCTCGCCGAAGCGAGCGAGCTGCCCGCGGTGGACTTCCTGCTTTGCGCCACTGCGCCGCTTTCTCCCCAGCTGGCGATCGAAGCCGAGACGCGCTTCGCGGCGCCGCTTCACGAGATCTACGGCTGCACCGAGGCCGGTCAGATCGCGGCCCGGCGCCCGGCTCAGGGCCAGGAGTGGCGCACCTTGCCCGGCGTGAGCCTGTATGCCGACGAGAAGGGGACTTGGGCAAAAGGGGGCCATGTGGAGAAGGAGGTCTTGCTCGCCGATGTGATCGAGCTGCGCGGTCGAAACACCTTCCTGTTGCACGGGCGGACCGCCGATCTCGTCAACATCGCGGGAAAGCGGACTTCGCTCGCGCATCTCAACTTTCATCTCAATTCCATCGAAGGCGTAAGGGACGGTGCTTTCGTCATGCCTGAGGAAGACGACGGGACGGTAACGCGATTGACGGCTTTCGTCGTCGCTCCGGGACTCGCTAGCGAAACCATCATGGCTGCCCTGCGCCGACGTGTCGACGCGGCTTTCCTTCCCCGGCCCCTTTGTTTCGTCGAATCCCTGCCGCGCAACGAGACGGGCAAGCTGCCGCGAGTGGCGCTCGACGATCTCGTCGCCCGGCTCGCCAAAGCGGGATAGCCTTGACGACGGTCGAGCGAACCTTCCCTTCGGATCACGCCGCCGCACAAGGGCATTTTCCGGGAAATCCGATTATCCCCGGGGCGCTCCTCCTGAGCGAGGTCTTGCGCGCCATCGAATCGAGTCTGGGGAAAGACCTCTGCCCGTATCAGATCCGATCGGCCAAGTTCGTTCGTCCGGTGCGCCCGGGCGAGCGCGTATCCATCGACTTTTCCAGTCGCGACGAAAAAAGAATAAGCTTCAGCTGCAAGGTAGGGGCAACCCTCGTGCTTGCGGGGGAGGTCGTTTGGGAACCTAGCAGCGTGGAGAGATGATCCTGGATACCAGCACTGCAATCACCAGCCATGGCGCCAAGCGCGCTCGCCTGTCTCCGGCGCTTCGTGTCTCGCTGCTCCTGCACGCCGCGGCTGCCGTTATGCTCGTCACACATCCCGACGCGTGGCGCTGGGCGCTCGGCGTGCTGGCGGCGAATCATCTCGCGCTCTTTGTCGCGGTGCTGTGGCCGCGCGGACAGCTGTTGGGGCCGAACCTGGTGCGCCTGCCGGCTCCAGCCGTACGCCGCCGCGAAATCGCGCTCACGTTCGACGACGGTCCCGATCCGGAAATGACGCCGCGGGTGCTGGAATTGCTCGACCGCTTCCACGCCAAGGCCAGCTTTTTCTGCATCGGGGAAAAGGCCGCCGCCCATCCCGAACTGGTGAAGGAGATCGCGCGTCGCGGCCACAGCGTCGAGAACCACAGCTACCATCACCACAACGCGTTTGCGTTTTTCAGCCTTTCCAGACTGAAGCGCGAGGTGGATGCCGCGCAGGCGAGCGTTGCGGCGATCACCGGCCGTCCACCCGATTTCTTCCGGGCGCCGGCCGGATTCCGCAGCCCGCTGCTCGATCCGGTGCTCGCCGCCCGCGGCCTGCGCTACGTGTCCTGGACGCGACGCGGCTTCGACGCGGTGAGTTGCAATTCAAGGCGCATTTTGCGGGAGTTGACGGGAGGCCTTGCCGCCGGCGACATCCTGTTGATGCACGACAGTAAGCCCGTGGTGCTTGCCGTGTTGCCCGCATTGCTGGAGCAGCTGTCGGCGCAGGGCCTCAAGGCGGTATCCCTGGTGTCGGCCTGCGCGGACGAGCCGGTCGAATAGAAGTCCACCGGGGCGATCAATGCAGCCTCTTGTCGTCAGCCGGTTCTCGGTCGTCAACAGCCTCGGATCGGGATCGGAGGCGATGCTGCAGGCCCTGCGCGAGAAACGCTCCGGACTTGCGCCTTGCGAGTTCGACACGGCGCGCCTCGACACCTATGTCGGAGCAGTTTCCGGGCTGGACGATTTTCGCGTAAGGGCCGACCTCCACGACTATGACTGCCGCAACAACCGCCTTGCACAACTGTGCCTGGAGCAGGACGGATTTGCCCGTGGAATCGCCGCGGCGCGCGATCGATACGGAGCCGGGCGAATCGGCTTGTATCTCGGCACGAGTACCTCGGGACTGCACTCGACCGAGCTCGCGTATCGCCGCCGCGACCCGAAGACGGGCGCCTTGCCCGCCGACTACCACTACGCGGAGACGCAAAACGCCTATTCGCTCGGCAAGTTCGTGCGGCGTTATCTCGGGCTGGCCGGACCGGGATTCGTGGTGTCCTCCGCGTGTTCTTCCTCGGCCAAAGTCCTCGGCAACGCCGCGCGCATGATCGCCGCCGGAATCTGCGACGCCGCGGTGGTAGGGGGTGTCGACAGCCTGTGCCTCATGACGCTCTATGGATTTCATTCGCTCGGATTGACTGCGCCGGGGCCGTGCCGGCCTTATGACGTGGATCGGGACGGGATCTCGATTGGCGAGGGAGGGGGTTTCGCCCTCATCGAGAAAGCAGATCGGGCCGAATCCGGGGCGATCCTGCTTGTCGGGGTAGGCGAAAGTTCGGACGCCTACCACATGTCCACGCCTCATCCCGAGGGGCTGGGGGCGAGAATGGCCATGCAGCAGGCTCTGGATTCGGCGGGGCTCGAGCCTTCCGACATCGATTACATCAACCTGCACGGCACGGCCACCAAGAGCAACGATGCGAGCGAAGACAAGGCGGTATTCGAGGTTTTCGGGCGGGAGACGCCTTGCAGCTCGACCAAGGGCGCGACCGGGCACCTGCTCGGGGCGGCCGGAATCACCGAGGCGATCGTCTGCATCCTCGCGATCGGGCATGGCCTGATGCCGGGCAGTGCGAACACACGAAGCGTCGATCCCGCCTTGAAGAGCAACTACCTGCTGGAAAACCGGAACGCGAAAGTCACCCGCGTTCTGACGAATTCGTTCGGCTTCGGCGGGAGCAACTGCAGCCTGGTCCTGGGGTCTGTCGCGTGATGCGGGTTTTCGTCGAGGGCGTGGGATTGCTCGGTCCCGGCTTGCAGGGCTGGGAGGCCGCTCGTTGCGTTCTCGCGGGCGAGGAACCATTCCGCTCGGCTCCGACGGTCATCGGCCCCAGTGAGCTGCTGCCTCCCGCCGAGCGGCGCCGTACCCCCGTTCCGGTGAAGCTCGCGCTCGCCGTGGGGCAGGAGGCGTTTCAGAACGCCGCACGCGATGCCGCGAGCACAGCAACGGTGTTCACGTCCTCCTCCGGCGAAGGCGAAACGCTGCACCAGATGTGCGAGACGCTCGCTTCGGCGGAACGTGAGGTGTCGCCGACGCGTTTTCACAACTCGGTGCACAACGCCGCCGCGGGTTACTGGAGCATCGCGACGCGCTCGCGCGAAGCCTCGACCAGCCTCTGCGCCTATGACGCGAGCTTCGGCGCCGGCCTGATCGAGGCCATGACGCAGGTCGTGTCCTGGCGCAAAGCGGTCGCCCTGATCGCCTACGATCAGCCTTATCCGGAACCCCTGCATGCGGCGCGCCCGCTCCTCGCGAGTTTCGGCGCCGCACTCGTCCTGACTCCGGAAGCCAGCGGGCGAACTTCCGCGAGCTTGGGATTGGAGTTCCTGCCGGGCGAGGAAAAAGCCACCCGCATGTCCGATTCCGCCCTGGAGGACTTGAGGCTGGGCATACCGGCCGCGAGGGCGCTTCCGCTGCTCGAGGCGTTCGCGCGCGAAACGGAAGGAGAGGTGGTGCTCGACTTTCTCGCCGAAACGCGCCTTCGCATTGCAGTGAGCCCGTGTTGATATCTCGGGAGGCGATGGCAGGACTGATCCCGCACGCGGGAGCGATGCATCTGCTCGACGGGGTGCTTTCCTGGGATGCGGATCGTATCCGGTGTTCGAGTCGTACCCACCGCGATCGACAAAATCCCCTGCGGATGGACGGACAGGTTTCGGCCTTGTGCGGTATCGAATACGCGGCGCAGGCCATGGCAATACACGGGAAGCTGGCCGGAAACGTCGGCGGGAGACCGCGGCTCGGATACCTGGCGAGCTTGAGAGAGGTGATTTGCCGGAAAAGCCGGCTCGACGATCTCGAGGGCGACCTCATCGTCGCAGCCGAGAGGCTGATGGGCGAGGAAAGCCGGGTGATCTACCGCTTCGAAGTCGGCGTGGGCGACGTCGAGGTGCTGCGCGGCAGGGCCGCGGTGGTCCTGGACGCGGAGGTATCGTGAAACGCGCGCTCGTAACCGGCGGCAGTGGCGGGATCGGCGCCGCGGTATGCAGGCGCCTCGCGTCCGACGGCTGCCACGTCTACGTGCACGCGAGGAGCCGCTTCGCGCACGCCGAGAAGCTCGCCGCCGAGATCGTCGCGAACGGGGGGGTCGCCGCGGCGGTGGCGTTCGATGTCGCCGACCGCGACCGGACCGAGGCGGCGCTGCGAAAATTGCTCGATGACGGCCCCGTCCAAATCGTGGTCAACAACGCCGGTATTCACGACGACGCGGTGATGCCGGCCATGCGGCCGGAGCAATGGTCCAGGGTGATCGACGTCTCTCTCAACGGGTTCTTCAACGTGACGCAACCCTTGCTCATGCCCATGATCGGCACGCGCTGGGGACGGATCGTCAACGTGTCTTCGGTCGCCGCGCTCGCGGGCAATCGCGGCCAGACGAACTACGCCGCAGCCAAGGCGGGCCTGCACGGCGCGACCAAGGCGCTGGCTCTAGAACTTGCGAGCCGCGGCATTACGGTCAACGCAGTTGCGCCCGGCATCATCGATTCCGCCATGACGGAGGCAGTTTTTGCCCAAGAAGCCATCGAGAAGTTCGTTCCGATGAAACGCGCGGGGACCCCGGAGGAGGTGGCCGACCTGATCGGATTTCTCGCCTCCGAACGGGCCGGCTATATTTCCGGTCAGATTATTTCGATCAACGGCGCGATGATCTGAATCCGCTTGGAGCTAGTTCTCCGCCTCCACCTTGGCGCTCGAAGCTCCCAGAATCCAGGCGATGCCCAAGCCCCCGCTGAGATTGCTTCGCGTCTTGACCAGCGGGCTGTCGGCAAACACCGCGCCGGCTACGCTGTCCCATTTGGCAAAAGCGCCGACCCAGTAACTTGGGAAGCGCTTGGAGAGCGCCGCGATGACCGCTGTCCCGGCGTAGCCGCCGCCGGAGCTGAACGCAGGCCGGTCGACAGTGGCGAAAATCGGATCGACCGCGTAGAAATACCGGTTGTAGCGCCGGTCCGTGTAAATCAGGCTGCTCTGCAGGCCGAGGCTCCATCCGCGGTTTCCCAGGACGTTCTTGAAATCCAGGTTCAGATTCGGCTGAAAAATCCAGCCGGCGTGCCTGAAATGGGAGAAATCGGAGGCGATGACGGTGCGCACCGGCAGTCTCAATTCCAGTTTTTCCATTCTATCCTCGGAACGGAACAGGGCGATGTTGAGCGAGGGGCCGATTTCCAGCGTGGCATCGAGATCGGGCATGCCGCGCCGCGCGTCGTTGCCCTTGGCAGGCGGCGAGCCGCTCAGGCTGATCTCGAGCTCGACCTTGTCGCTGAGCAGGCCGCGCGGCCTGCGGTCGTCGTCGACTTTGAGGGACTCTCCCCGGTAGACCAAATACGGCACAGGGAGCACCCAGGTCCGGGATTGATCCGAGCCGCGATAGTGAGGGAGGGTCGTGGCTCCGATTCCTGCGCCGGCCTCCCACAGCGGCAGATACTCGGTGTGCCCGAGGCTTGCGCCCATGCAGAGCAGAACAACGCAAGATCGGATGGGATTCCGCAGGCCGGTTCGAATACGAGGATTCGGCTTGCACTTCAAAGTCGAGGATCACTGCCCGGGACCGGGCTAGCGTGCGGACAAGTTAGAATCCTGGTTTGCAGAACTTGGTGCCGAGGAAGGGACTCGAACCCCCACAGTGTTGCCACCGCTAGGACCTGAACCTAGTGCGTCTACCAATTCCGCCACCTCGGCGAAAGGGCCGCGCCAGTTCCGGTCTTCAGCCCGAGCGCGGATTCTATAGGAAAGCACCGATTTGTCAATGAAAAAGCGCGATATCGCACGCGCAGCCGACCCTCATCGCGAACGCGAAGCGTCGCGCTACGAACATCCGATCCCGAGCCGCGAGTTCATTCTGCGAACGCTCGCGGAAGCCGGCGTGCCGCTCGCGGACGATGAGCTCGCGCAACGCCTCGCAATCAAGCCGAAGGAGCGTGATGCGTTCGCAAAGCGTCTGGGCGCGATGGAACGCGAGGGCCAGATCCTGCGCAATCGCAAGGGCGCGATCCTGGTCGCCGCCAAGCTCGACCTCGTCACCGGGCGAGTCGAGGGCCATCCCGACGGCTACGGCTTCGCGGTCGCCGAGGAGGGCGCGGATCTGTACCTCAGCCCGCACGAGATGCGAAAAGTCCTCCACGGCGATCGCGTGATGGTGCGCGAGTCAGGCGTGGATCGGCGAGGCCGCAAGGAAGGGACGATCGTCGAGGTAATCGAACGCGTGAACGCCCGAGTGGTGGGGCGCCTGCACGGCGAGCGCGGCTTCCTCTTCGTTCAACCCGCCGAGCGGCGCATCAGCCAGACCATCCTCATCGCGCCGGAGGACGCGGGCGATGCGCGTGCCGGCCAGGTCGTCGTCGCCGAATTGACCGTGCAGCCCGACGGCCGCACTCAGCCGATCGGCCGCGTCGTCGAGGTGCTGGGAGAGGCCGCCGATCCCGGAATCGAGATCGAGATCGCGCTCAGGAAACACGAATTGCCGTTCAAGTTCTCGGCGCAGGCCGAGGCCCTCGCGGCGGAGTTCCCGCCCGTGCCTCGCGGGGGCGACCTCGCCGGCCGGGAGGATTTGCGACCGCTCGAGCTCGTGACCATCGACGGCGAAACGGCGCGGGATTTCGACGACGCCGTGTACTGCGAAAAGACGAGCGAAGGTTTCCGGCTCGTCGTCGCGATCGCGGACGTGAGCCACTACGTGCGCGACGCAGACGCGCTCGACCTGGAGGCACGCGAACGCGGCAACTCGGTCTATTTCCCCCGCCGGGTCATTCCGATGCTGCCTGAGCAGCTCTCGAACGGCCTGTGCTCGCTCAACGCGGAAGTCGACCGGTTGTGCATGGCCTGCGACATGGCGATCGGCGCGAAGGGCAAGATCGGCCCGTATCGCTTCTATCCCGCGGTCATGCGCTCGCGCGCGAGGCTCACCTACACCTCGGTGGCGGCGGCGCTTGGTGACCCGCGGAGCGAGGCGGCGCTGAAACTGAAAGGATTGCTGCCGCGTTTGCAGTTGTTGAACGCTCTCTTCAGAGCGCTGCTCAAGGCGCGGGAGGAGCGCGGCGCGATCGATTTCGAGACGGTCGAAACCCAGTTCATCTTCGACGGCGAGGGGCGCCTTGCGCGCATCGAGAAAGTCGAGCGCAACGATGCCCACCGCATCATCGAGGAGTGCATGCTCGCCGCGAACGTTTGCGCCTCGGACATTCTCTCCAAGCGCAAGCACCCGGCGCTGTACCGCGTTCACGAAGGCCCGACCCCGGAGAAGCTGCAGAGCCTGCGGGAGTTTCTCAGGGGGTTCGGCCTCGCGCTCGACGGCGGCGACAAGCCCACCGCGAAACACTACGCGAAGCTGCTCGAGACGGTACGCAAACGTCCGGACGTGCAACTGCTCCAGACGGTGCTGCTGCGCTCGCTGCAGCAGGCGCAATACAGCCCGGAGAACGTCGGCCACTTCGGGCTCGCCTACGAGCACTACACGCACTTCACTTCGCCCATCCGCCGCTATCCGGACCTGCTCGTCCATCGCGCCATCAAGGCGGTTCTCGCGGGTGGGCGCTACAACCCCGGCCACTGGGCGGAGCTGGGGAGCCACTGCTCGCAGACCGAGCGCCGGGCGGACGAGGCCACTCGCGAGGTTGCCGCCTGGCTCAAGTGCTACTACATGCGCGACCGCGTCGGCGAGGAGTTCGACGGCTCGGTCTCCGCGGTGACGAGTTTCGGCATCTTCGTGGCGCTCGATGAATTCTACGTGGAGGGACTGGTGCACATCTCCGAGCTCGGGCAGGACTATTTCCACTTCGACGCGACCCGGCATCAATTGATCGGCGACCGTACCCGAAAGCAATTCCGTCTGGCGGACAGGGTGAAGGTCAGGATCGTCCGGGCGGATCTCGAGACGAGCCGAATCGATTTCGTGCTCGCGGGAGAATCCTCGGGCGGCCCGCGCCACGCCCGGTCGCTCCGCCGGCGCGCGAGATCGTAGAAGGTGAAGCCCACCCGCGCGGTTTTCGGATTTCACGCGGTGCTAGCGCGGCTGCGCGCCGAGCCGGCTTCGGTCACGGAGGTCTATCTCGATGAGGACCGCAAGGACGCGCGCGCGAAAGACCTTGCGATCGTTGCCCAAAAGGCCGGCGTCCCACTGATGCGCGTTCCGACCAAGCGCCTGGACGGTTTCTACGGCGGTGGTCGCCATCAGGGCGTGGTGGCGATGGCGTTCGAAAAACCCGCGCGGGAAGGTCTCGAGGATCTGCTCGACTCGCTCAAGGAAGCGCCGCTTTTGCTGGTGCTGGACGGCGTGACTGATCCGCACAATCTGGGGGCCTGTTTGCGGGTCGCGGACGCCGCCGGCGCCCATGCGGTGATCGCACCCAAGGACCGCGCCGCGGGCATCAGCGCGGCGGTGTCCAAAGTAGCGAGCGGTGCGGCTGAATCCGTGCCGTACTACATGGTGACGAACCTCGCCCGCACGCTCGATGAATTAAAGGAACGCAACATCTGGATCGTCGGCGCCGACGAGCGCGCCGAGAAGACGCTCTACGATGCGGACCTGCCCGAGGCGACCGCGTGGGTGCTGGGCGCGGAGGGCGAGGGCATGCGAAGGCTCACCCGCGAGCGCTGCGATCTTCTGGTGAGAATCCCTATGCGCGGGAGCGTCGAGAGCCTGAACGTCTCCGTGGCGAGCGGCGTGTGCCTGTTCGAGACGCGGCGAAGGCGCGCGGGCGCGTAGCCAGCAGCGCCGCGATTTCGTCGATCTCCGACGCGAAGGTTCTCGACTTACTGAACTGAACGCCCGCTCTGTCGTACCAGTAGCGCGCGTTGTCGGGATCGCCTTCGATCCGGTGCACGAGGCCGTGGATGCGAAAGGCGAGCTTGTCCCGCATGCGCATCACGATCGCGTGCGCCTTGTGCCAGTCGCGGCGCTTGAGGCAAGCGAGCGCCCGGCGGTGGTCCAGTTTGATCGTCATTGGCCCGGTCTTTTCGGAGGACTAGCTCGAATCTAGGACGCGAGCGTTAAGCGGGAAACCTCTGAGCGGCGCGTGCTCGAGCCTTGGCAGCTTCTTCCTCACGGTTCCGCGGCGGAGCGTTCGTCTCGAGCGAGGTCAGGAGGTTCCTGGAAACCGTCGCTACTTCGTCGACGGCCGCGAGGAATGCGGCTTCGTTGACTTTCGACGGCTTGTTGAAGCCGCTCACTTTTCTCACGAATTGCAGTGAAGCCGCGCGAATTTCCTCGTCCGTCACGGGCGGTTCGAAGTTGAAGAGAGTTTTGATGTTTCTACACATGGCTTTACCTCGAGCTAACGGTTCGGCGTCAAGTAAATCATTGCGTGCCAATTCGTGGCAGGATTCTCAAGGAAATATCTTTAGGCACATTCGACGCAGTAACTCTGTATCGAGTCGATGCTTCTTTGGCAATCTTCAGCAATTGAAGACCAGCTTCCCCGACGCTAACGCCGTACGTGACTTCGTTGTTTTGAGCGTGAACAACGCCGGTCAAGTGGCACGGTCGATCAAAGTAGACCACTATTAAGCTCTCATGCGTCGCACGGTTGCGGAAAGTGGCCCCTCCAACCCCTTTTTTGGTTTCTGGGTTAACCACGACGGTGGCCATTCGAGCAACTCTTGTTTCCTTCGGCGTTGTGACTAACCCCGCCTCAGTTGCTTCACGGGTCAAAATGGCAGCCGATTGCTCGGCCCTCGTGCGAATGCCCGCCAGGTCAAGTGTGGTGGTCACGCCGATGTGCGCTGGAATTGATACGGTTTGGGAGGGGTCAACCCTCCCGGCAATTTGTCCCGCAAAGAAAGAAAGTCGCAACAAAACCTCGCTCGGAAGTGACTCGTTAGCGACAGGGTTATCCTCCCCGTCGAAGTATCCAGCTTGAAACTCTATTCTTCCAGTCAATGCGCCTTCTGAAGGACGTGCTTGAGCACACGAAGGCTGCGGGTCAACCAATCCAAATGCGACGACCAAAAGGAAGACGAATCTCATGATCGGGTGCCGGTTAGCGTAACGAGTCCGCTGCGGCAACGGGTTACGCTCAAGGGAACGCTCTAGGCGGTGACACGAGACTGCACCTGCTTTCGGAACTCGAGCGGTGCGGCGATGTTCTTGAAGGGTTCCTTCGTTCCACCTGTGCCAGTCACCATGATGGTGCCGTAGTCGAACACCCGCCCCCAAATGCCCTGGTCCACGCCGATGCCTTCGACCTTTTGAAGCAAGAGCTCGAGTGAATGGCGACGAATAAAACCTACCTTGATGAGGACACGCTTGTTGGTGACGGCGAATTCTGAGCTTACCCGCGCAAGCCAGCGGCTGAAGGCTAGCGCTCCCGCGATGATCATGAAAACTACGCCGATACCTGAAACTGCCGCGTGGCCCCGATTTCCGCCGGCCGAGGCGATGAGTATGACGGCCACGACGAGGACCAACACAGGAGCCGCAAAGACTATCCAGTGAAGCTTCGCACGGTATACCACCTCCTCGCCAGGGAGTAGATTCCTGTCGACATAACTCATGGAACCTCTGTAATCCTGATTATTTTCGTTTTGGAGCCAGCAGATAGCCCCTGATACTCCTCGATATCGTAGGTTTGCGTAGACATTTCTATTCTCCCCTGTATTCTCGGGTCTCGGCACCAAGCGCTCGTCTTAAGATATCCCAAAGGGCCGATTGTATTCCGGCACCGAGCCGCCTTAGAACCGAATTAACGCTCTGAGGCGCCGGAGTATTTCCGTTGTTACCGTACAGCTTTTGGTTGGGGGCACGCCCCGCGAAAAGCTTGTTCGACTCCAATCGTTTCTGTTAGAATTCAACCCCTTGAACGACCGCTTAAGCGGTCGTTCGTTTTCACGATTCGGCCAACCCTGCCGCACCAGTTTCCGCCGCGTCGCAACGGCGGAACGAGCGGGCGGCTTTATCCATAGGGAGTTTGCATGCGACATTACGAAGTGTGTTTCATCGTCCATCCTGACCAGAGCGAGCAGGTGCCGGCGATGATCGAGCGTTACCGCGCCACGGTCACCTCGAAGAACGGCAAGATCCACCGGCTCGAGGACTGGGGCCGGCGTCAGCTCGCTTTCCCCCTCTCCAAGGTGCACAAGGCGCACTACGTGCTCATGAATATCGAGTGCGACAACGAGACCCTCACCGAGCTGGAGCATTCGTTCAAGTTCAACGACGCGGTGTTGCGGCACCTGATCATGAGAATGGAACGCGCCTGGATCACGCCTTCGCCGATGATGAAGGAAGAAAAGGCGAAGTCGGTTCTCGGCCCGGGCGAGGCCCCGCGCAGCGAAGCGCCGCGCAATGACGCGGCCAAGCCCGCGGAACCGGCGAGCGCCTGAGCGTTGGCGCAGGCGAACCGGATCACGGTCTCAGGCAGGTTGATCGAGCTCGATGCGCTGCGCCACACGCCCGCGGGCGTCCCGCTGCTGAAATTCAGGCTCCAGCACGATTCTCTGCAGATGGAGGCGGGCGGTGAGCGCAAGGTGAGCTGTGAGATCGCTGCGGTGGCGTTCGAGCGTGAAGCGAAGCTCCTCGCTAGCGCGAAGCTGGGAAGCAGCGTGAAAGTAAACGGGTTTCTTGCAGCAAAAAGCCGTACCAGCCGTACGCTTTTGCTGCACGCGACAAAGATCGAATTCGTAGAAGGAGAGTAGACATGCCCCCACCCAGAGGTCGAGGCGGCTTCGGAAAAAGCAAGGGAAAAGGCAAGGGCCGCGACGGCAAGCGAGAACAGAAGGGCTCGAAGCAGCTTTTCAAGCGCCGCAAGTTCTGCCGCTTCACCGCGGAGAAGATCGAGTGGATCGACTACAAGGACGTCGATCTGCTGAAGGACTTCATCGGCGAGAACGGCAAGATCATCCCCGCGCGAATCACCGGAACGCGCACCCATTACCAGCGCCAGCTCTCGGCGGCGGTCAAGCGCGCGCGCTATCTCGCGTTGATGCCGTACACCGATCTGCACTGAAGGAACCGTCATGCAAGTCATTCTTCTGGAAAAAGTCGTGAACCTCGGCGGGCTGGGCGACGTGGTCAAGGTGAAGGACGGATACGCCCGCAACTACCTTCTGCCGCAGGGCAAGGCGAAGCGGGCGACGCCGGGAAGCCTCGCCGAGTTCGAGAAAAAGCGCGCAGAGCTTGAACAGGCTCAATCGCAGACCCTTGCGGCAGCTCAGGAAAAAGGCGCGAAGCTCGAAGGTCTCATGGTACAGATCACCCAGAAGGCCGGTGTCGACGGACACTTGTTCGGCTCGGTCACGAATTTCGACATCGTCGAGGCGCTCAAGGGCCAGGGGTTCGAGGTCGAGCGCTCGATGATCCGCCTGCCGCAGGGCCCGTTGAAAACGGTAGGAGACCATTCCATCGCGGTCGCCCTGCACACCGACGTCGTTGTCCACATCAAGATATCGGTGCTGGGGGAAACTGCGCAGCAGTGAGCGCAAGCCATTGATAGAAGGGCCGCGTCCGCGGCCCTTTTTGTTTGTGCGTTTACGGGGTAAAGTCTCCGCAATAGGTTTCAAGCGCTTTCATGGCCCAGCCCGTACCGCAAACCGCCTCCGATTCCCAGCTGCTGAACCTCAAGGTTCCGCCGCACTCGATCGACGCGGAGCAGTCGGTGCTGGGAGGCCTGTTGATCGACAACGGCGCCTTCGACAAGATCGGCGACGTCGTCACCGACGGCGATTTCTACCGGGACGACCACCGGCGCATCTTCCGCCACGTTTCCAGACTGATCGAGCGCGGCAAGCCCGCCGATGTGGTCACCGTGGACGAGGCGATCAAGGCGAGCGAGGACAAGGACAAGACCGGCGGCATCACCTACCTCGCGGCCCTTGCCGGCAACACGCCTTCGGCGCACAACGTGAGGCGCTACGCCGAGATCGTGCGGGAGTGCGCGGTCCTCCGGAAGCTCATCGAGGTCTCGACCGAGATCGCCGACAGCGCCCTGAACCGCATGGGCAAGGACGTCGGCCAGCTGCTCGACGAGGCGGAGTCCAAGGTCTTCCAGATCGCCGAGGCCGGGGCGAGGACGCGCCAGGGATTCATGGAGATCCAGCCCCTGCTCACGCAGGTCATGGAGCGCATCGACCTCTTGTATCACAAGGACAACCCTTCCGACATCACCGGCATTCCGACCGGCTACCGCGACCTCGATCGCGAGACCTCGGGATTGCAGCAGGGGGACCTCATCATCATCGCGGGGCGACCTTCGATGGGGAAGACCGCGCTCGCGCTCAACATGGCCGAGCACGTCGCAGTGGAGAACAAGCTTCCCGTCGCGGTGTTCAGCATGGAGATGTCGGGCAGCCAGCTCGCGATGCGAATGCTCGGTTCGATCGGGCGGCTGGATCAGCACAAGCTGCGAACGGGGAGACTCTCGGACGACGACTGGAACCGCCTCACCAACGCCGTCGGGAAGCTCCACGACGCGCCCATCCTCGTGGACGAATCGGGTGCGCTGAACGCTCTCGAGCTGCGCGCCCGCGCGCGGCGGCTGCACCGTCAATACGGCGCGCTCGGGCTGATCGTGGTCGACTACCTTCAGCTCATGCAGGCGTCGACCCAGGGCGAGAACCGCGCCACCGAGATCTCGGAGATCTCGCGCTCGCTCAAGTCGCTCGCCAAGGAACTCAAGGTCCCCGTGGTGGCACTCTCTCAGCTCTCTCGCGCGGTCGAGCAGCGCACCGGCCCGAAGCGCCCGATCATGTCGGACCTGCGCGAGTCCGGCGCGATCGAGCAGGACGCCGACCTCATCCTCGCGATCTACCGCGAGGAGGTCTACACGCCGGATACGCCGGAAAAGGGCATGGCCGAAATCATCATCCTCAAGCAGCGCAACGGCCCCATCGGCACGGTCAAGCTGACCTTCCTCGGGGAATACACACGCTTCGAAAATTACGCGCAGTCCGGCGCGTACTAGCTTTTCAATTTCGCGCCGCGCCCGTGAGCGCGTCCCAGCGATCCACCCTAATCCTCGCGATGACCTGGAAGTCCGCGCCCAGCGGCCGGATCACGGCTGCTTCGCCCTCGGCGAGGTAGGGCGGGCCAGCGACGCTGTAGAACGGATTGCCGTGGCTGACGACCGCGAGGTTGCTTCCGTCACCCACCGGCGTGGCCAAGACCCTTCGCAGCGCCGCGTAGCGCTCCGTGTCTGCCGGAGCGCTCGGCCCGCCGCGCACTTCCTGCATTTTCTCCGCGCGTCCGAAGAGGAGCTGCGCTGTTTCCACGGTGCGGCAGAACGGACTGGCGAGAACGCGCCCCACGGGAATACCCAGATTCCGGATTGCCGCAGCAGCGGCCCGCGCATCGGACCGGCCGCGGTCGACGAGGTTGCGCTGATTGGCGCAATCCTCGTAGCTCTTCATTCTCTCGTCGTTCTGGCTTAAGTCCGTCGCTGCATGACGGAAGTAGAGGATGTATCCGCCTTTGAGCAGCTCTGCTAGCAATTGCGCGGGGGCGAGCTCGCGCGATGGAAGCGAACTGCGCTGCGGTCCAGCTGTTTGGGACCCTGCGGGCGCCCAAAGGAGCAGCGCGGCGAGCGCGAAGACGAATCGGATTCTGTTCATCGGCGGTTACCGATTGTACGTGCGCGGCCCGGGAGAGCCGTATTTGACAACAGTAATGAGAATGGTTATCATTTGGTTATGCAATCGATCCGGCAGAAAAATCGATGTTAAATCAAAGGTAGAGCGAGATGCTGCAAATGCTTGTGGTAACGCTGCGCGAAGGGATCGAGGCGTTTCTCATCGTCGCGATCGCCATCACCTATCTGCGCAAAACCGGGCGCGACGGGCTGGTGCCCGCGGCCTGGTGGGGCACGGCCATCGCAGTGACGCTCTCGGTCGTGCTCGGCGTGTTCCTCGCCGAGTTCGCGGTGCTGCCGATCTGGGAGGCGGTGCTCGCGGCCGTGGCGGCCGCACTCGTGATCTCGATGGTGGTGTACATGCTGAAGCATGCAAAGAAGATGCGCGGCGAAATCGGCGGACGCATCGAATCCGCGGCTCAAGCGCCCGGTGCGGGCCCATGGATCGGCGTGTTCCTGCTGGTGCTGCTGATGATTACCCGCGAGGGTATGGAGATGGCATTCATCACCGCGACGCTCGCGCGCCAGGAGCAAACCGTGCACATGTTCTGGGGCGCGCTCGTCGGCATCGCGCTTGCGGCGGGTCTCGCCTGGGGCTGGTCCCGCTACGGACATCGCATCAATCTCGGGCTTTTTTTCCAAGTGACCTCGATCTTCCTCGTCTTGTTTGCGCTGCAGCTGCTCGTATACGCGTTCCACGAGGCCACCGAGGCGAACGTGCTGCCGATCAACAATCAGTACTGGCACATCGCTACCGAGCCTTACGGTCCCGAAGGGCAATACGGCGCGATTTTGACTTACGCGCTGGTCCTGCTGCCCGCGCTGTGGATCGCCTGGTCGGCGTTTGGCGGAAAACGCAAAGGAACGCCGGCCGCGTCGTGAGTGGTGACCCTGGGAGGCGCTACGCCTCCGGCCAGGGAATTTCAGGGAGCCAGCCAGTCAGCGTCTCAGCTGAGTTAGCCAGCCATGTTCCATATTGCTCGTCAACTCGCTGGGAGACGTATGAAGAAATCCAGTTTGGCGCTGGCATTGGCCGCCGCGTTCGCGGCGGCACCTGTATTTGGACAAGCAACCGTAGATCAAAAGCTTCAAATCCTGCAGCAGGAAATCGACGATCTCAAGGCGCAGGCCCGGAAAGCCCCGCTGACGCAACCTTCGGCCTTGCCTTCATGGGACTACAGTTCGCCGCTCGACCGGACCGTGGGCCTCGGTAACGGCAGCACCAGTTTCGCTGGTTACGGCGAAGCGGCTTACAGCAAGTTTCGCCAGAGCGGCAACGCCACGGCCGACCTGACGCGCTTTGTGTTCGGCCTCAACCATCGTTTCAATGAGCGGCTCACTTTTCACTCGGAGGTCGAGGTCGAGCACGCCGTGGTCAGCTCCGGAGACGACGGCGAGGCCGAAATCGAGCAGGCCTGGCTCAACTACAAGTTCGGCGACGAGGTCAACGTCAAAGGCGGGCTGTTCCTCATCCCGCTCGGCATCCTCAACGAGACCCACGAGCCGCCGACTTACTATGGCGTCTTTCGCAATGAGGTCGAGACGCGCATCATTTCGACGACCTGGCGCGAGCTTGGGGTCGGCGTGCACGGCCTGGTCGGCGGAGGGTTCAGGTACGACGTCGGGCTCACGACCGGGTTCGACTCCGGCAAGCTCGACGATCCGACGACCGGGATCCGCAGCGCTCACCAAGAGGGGCAAAAGGCCAACGCCCACGACCTCGCAGTCTACGGCGCGCTCACCTACCGGCGCCCGGGCCTGCTTCTCGGCGGGGGCGTCTTCTCCGGTAATACCGGGCAAAACGGGGCAAGCAGCCAAGCGCTCCGGGGAGTGCCTGCGCGCTTCACGATGTGGGAGCTGCACTCGCAATACCGCGTCGAGCGTCTGGACCTGCAGGCGCTCTACGCGTCTGGCACGCTTGGCAGCTCCGACCAGTTGAACGCCGCGGTTGGCGCCACGGCGACTCCCACGCCTTTTGCGGTGCCGAAGACGATGAAGGGCGGATACATACAAGCTGCATACCACGTATACAAGAAAGGCGACCTCGACGTCGCGCCTTTCGTTCGCCTCGAGCGCTATGACATACGGCAGCAGGAGGACCCGGCTCTCGGCCTTTCCCAGGACCCGAAGAACAACGAGCGGGTGAAGACCGTCGGCGTCAATTTCTGGGTCCACCCGCAAGTCGTGCTCAAGACCGACATGCAGTGGTATGCAACCGACAAATCGAAGAACCGGTTCGATCTCGGTATCGGTTACATGTTCTGATGACAGCGGGCGGACCCCATCGGCATGCGCTGTTTGCGGCGGCGCTTTGCCTTTGCGCGGCGGCGGCTCGCGCGGACGTCTACCAGGAGCCGGATGCCTTCATCGCCGAAGTTTTCGGTTCCAGGCCGGCGCCCAAGCTGCTCTGGCTGACCCCGGAAATACAGGCGCAGGCCGGCGCGATACTGGGCCATCCTCCCGCGCAATTGCGGCAGCGCTACTGGAGCGACGCGCACCGGAGCGTGTGGATCCTGGAGGAGACCGGCAAGGAGGAATTGATTACCGCGGGTTTCGTCGTCGCCGAGGGGCGTATCGACCACGTGCGCGTGCTCGTTTATCGCGAAAGCCGGGGGCAGGAAGTCCGCCAGTCCGCGTTCCTGAAGCAGTTCAAGGACGCGAAGCTCGGACAGGGCGACCGGCTGGACCGAGACATCGACGGCATCGTGGGGGCGACCCTGTCGGTGGGCGCGATGGAACGCATGGCGCGGCTCGCCCTCTATTTCGACCGCAAGAGCCGCGAGTAGCATCGTGTCGCCAAAACTGCTCTTCCTGCTGTTCCTGCGGCGCTGGCACGCGCGCATCGGCTTCGGCGCGATGACTTTCTTCCTCCTCCTTTCGGTGACGGGCTTCATCCTGAATCACGGAAGCGACTTCGGCCTCGATGCCAAGTACGTGCATGCCACCTGGCTTGCGCGCTGGTACGGCCTCACGCCGGAACCGCCGCGCCAAGCGTTCCGTCGGGGACGTCATGATCTCGTCGCGGCGAACGGCCGGTGGCTGCTCGATGGCCGGATATCCGGCGAGAAATTTCCCCAGCCGGTGGGCCTCGCCGAGCTTCCCGACATGGTGGTCGTCGCCAGCAGCGCGTCGCTTTATATCTACGGGAAGGACGGCGCGCTCATCGACCGATTGGAGAAAGGCGCGCTGCCCGGGGCTCCCGTGCAGGCGATCGGGTCCGACGCGCACCAGCTGGTGCTGCGAACGGCGTCCGGCACATTCGAGAGCGCCGATGCTCTATCGTGGCGGCCTGCGCCGCGCGATGCGATCGCCTGGTCTGAGCCGGCCGCGCTTTCTGCGGCCGAACGCGAGAGGTATGCGGAGCTGCTGCAGCCGGGCATCTCCGTTCAGCAGCTCCTTCTCGACCTGCACAGCGGGAGATTCGCGGGCCGCTACGGGCCGCTCGCCGTCGATTTTCTGGCGTTGTTGCTCGCCGTACTTTCACTTAGCGGCGCGTGGCTCTTCCTCAAGCCGAGGCACCACCGGCGGGAGCGGCATTGACTTCGCGATTGGACCGGCTCGTGCTGCTGCCGGCGGGATTCGCCGCGCTTTCAGTCGTGTGCGCCCATGCGGCAGAATACCGGGAGAGCTCCTACGTTTTCGGAACGATTGCGCAGATCACCGTTCTGGATGCCGACGCCGCGCGAGCGCGAACTGCAATCGGGCAGATCTTCCGAGAGTTCGACCGGATGCATCGCGCGTTGCACGCGTGGAAGCAGGGCGACTTGGTCGCTCTCAATCAGGCGATTGCTCGCGGCGAAGAGAACATTCGCACGACGCCGGAGATCGCTGCGCTCATCCGCCAATCGCAGCGCCTCGCCGCGCAATCGGGCGATCTCTTCAATCCAGCGATAGGGAGACTCGTGGGCGCTTGGAGCTTTCATCGCGACAAACCCGGAGGACCCGTGCCGGAAGCGGAGGACATCAGGCGCCTGATCGGGGCTCATCCCCGCATGAGCGATTTGACCGTTAGGGGCAACGCGGTGACGAGCACAAATCGCGCGGTGCGGCTCGATTTTGGCGGTTACGCCAAGGGCTACGCACTCGACCGCGCGGCCGGGTTGCTTCGCGCAGCGGGGATCGCGAACGCGCTCGTCGACATCGGCGGCAATGCCATGGCGCTCGGCCGCCATGAGGGGAGGGCCTGGCGGGTCGGCCTGGATTCCCCGCGCGGCGCAGGTCTGCTCGCCACGCTCGATTTGCACGACGGGGAGGCCATCGGCACCTCCGGCGATTACCGCCGCTACTACGAGATCGACGGCAAGCGCTACTCGCATATCATCGATCCGCGCACCGGCTATCCGGTTCCCGGCGTCCAGTCGGTGACCGTGCTGGTGCCCAAACGGGCGGGGGCGGGCGCCTTGTCCGATGCGGCCTCCAAGCCGATTTTCATCGAAGGACCGGGCGGTTGGAAGGAAGCTGCCGCGCGCATGGGTGTTTCCTGCGCGATGCTCGTCGACACCGACGGCGTGGTGCATGTCACTCGGGAGCTGAGTGCGCGGATACGCTTCAGCGATCCGGCCCGAATCGCCGTTCAGGAGTCCGGTCCCTAGGCGAATCCATATCGCCGGACCCGACCCGGATCGCGAAGCTCGGATCGGTTCCTGCCGGTCGCCTTGGCGCGGTACATGGCGAGGTCGGCGCGCTTGAGCAGAATGTCGGCCTCCTGCCCGTCTCGCGGATACAAGCTCAAGCCGAGGCTCATCGTTAGGTGCAGCGTGTTGCCGCGGAGCTCGTAGCTCCCGCAGCAGTTCGCGAGCAGCTTGTCGGCGATTTTCGCCGCGATCTCGGAGTCGAGAACGCGATCGAGAATCGCGGCAAATTCATCCCCGCCCAGGCGCGCAACCATGTCGGTCTCGCGCAGGCACGCGCGCATGCGCACCGCGACTTGGCGCAAAAGCTCGTCGCCCGCGTCGCGTCCGAGCGAGTCGTTCACCAGCTTGAAGTGATCGATGTCGGCCGAAAGCACCGCAAAGCCATGACGGGTGCGGCGCGCGGTCCCCATGGCGAGCGAGAGCCTGTTCTGGAAAAGATTGCGATTGGGCAAGCCCGTGAGCTTGTCGTAGAACATCGCGCTCATCGAGGGTTCGGAGATCTCAACGAGGCTCGAGTCCTGCAGAAAGTGAATGAAATGCGTGACCCGCCCCTCCTTGTCGCGCAGGGGATATGCCGATTCGAGCACCAGGAGCTTGTCGCCGCTTCCCGTTACGAACTGCGCTTCCTCCCGCCAAGGCTCCCGGGCGAGGAGCAGGCGCCTCATCCGCTCATTCTGCGAGGAGCTGCCGGAGATCCTCAAGTCGCCCAGATCAACGCCCTCCAGCTGCGCGGGCGGAGACCGAAGCATGGCGCTCAGATGAGGGTTGACATACTCGATGGCACCCGAAGGCAGCGTTACCGCCACCCCGATCGGGATCTGCTCGATGATTTGCGAAAGATCGTTTGTTCGCCAGGTCATGGTTTTGCATGCCGTCGGCGATTCGAGGGAGCCCGACGCATACCCGACCGACTTATGTTATCATAGGTTACTATAAAATGACACTGAAAGTAACCGTATGGGGTCGCGTCCGGTGATAATTTCCACGGCATGACGATCGCCGAAGAAAAATGGGACTTCAGCAGGCGCCTCAAGGAAGCCATGCGCAAGGCCCGCCTGGACGCCGGTCCCACGCGTTTTGCGCGCGAGTTCAACCTGCGGCACCACGGCGAACCCGTGACGGCGCAGACGGCGCGCAAATGGCTCTACGGCAAGGCGCTTCCCACGCAGGACAAGCTGCGCACGCTGGCGCAGTGGCTGGAGATATCGCCGCACTGGCTGCGCTACGGCGAGCCCGAGCGGGCGCATACGACCGCAAAGCAGGATACCGCGACCTACGCGGTGGATTCGGCCTGGCTGGGGAAAAAATTCGACTCGCTCAGCGAGCCGCACCGGAAGATGGTCCTCGAAATAACGCGGGCCCTGCTGCGACTTGAAGGCAAGCAGTAAGAGTCAATTCAGCCGCACGTACTCGTAATCCACCGGGAGGTTGTTGACGCCGCGCTCCGGCGGCGCGATCCAGGCGGCCATTTTTCCGGGCTCGACCACGCGCTGCATCAGGCTCTTCACGTAGTCTCTATCGGATGCGCTCGGCAGCCAGCCGGCCATGCGCCGGTGGTACTCCTCGCGGCCGATAGGCCGGCCCTCGAGGTCGGTGGGAATGTTCGCCCAGGCACCGATCGCGCGGCGGAAGCGGCTGCTCGGTAGCCTCAGCTCGAAGCTATGACCGGCGCGCTTGATCTGCATGTTCCAGCGCTTCAGGCCGATCTCGCAGTCCCTGATGTAGGCGTCGCGCAGCACTTCGTTCATGGCATTGCGCATCGGGGATGTGTCCTTCATGACTCCGCCTTTGCCGTCCGGCACTTCGATCTCGAAGGCCGAATCGGCGCAGACGTGGTCCTCGTGCTGCGTAGTCTCGTCGGGACGTCCCTTGATGCCGTTGGCGAATGTCGTTGCGGCGTTCGAGGAGACCTCCGATCCGAAGAGATCCAGCGACGAGCTGAACCAGAAATTGAGATAGCGCTGCAGGAGCGGCAGATCCACTGCGCCCCGGCGCCGGATCGCCCCGGGGTCGTCGCTGCCGATCTCCTTCATCACTTCGAGCGTGCGCCGCACGATCCGGCCGAGGCCGGTCTCGCCGACGAACATGTGGTGCGCTTCCTCGGTCAGCATGAAACGGCAGGTGCGGGCAAGCGGGTCGAACGAGGACTCGGCAAGGCTCTTCAGCTGGAACTTGCCGTCGCGGTCGGTGAAATAGCAGAAGCAAAAGAACGACAGCCAGTCCTCGATCGGCTCGTTGAATGTGCCGAGGATGCGCGGCTTGTCCACGTCGCCGGAGTGGCGCGCGAGGAGCTCCGCTGCTTCCTCGCGGCCGTCGCGGCCGAAGTAGGCGTGCAATATGTACACCATCGCCCAGAGATGGCGTCCTTCCTCGACGTTGATCTGGAAGAGATTGCGCAGGTCGTAGAGGGAGGGGCAGGTGTGGCCGAGGCGGTGCTGCTGCTCGACCGAGGCGGGCTCGGTGTCGCCCTGGGTGACGATGAGGCGGCGGAACTGCGAGCGGAATTCGCCGGGTACCTGCTGCCACACCGGCTGGCCGAAGGAGTCCCCGAAGCCGATGGTGCGATCCGCGATGGGATCGGCGAGGAAGATGCCCCAGCGGTAGTCGGGCATCTTCACCGTGCCGTAATGTGCCCAGCCCTGCGCGTCCACGCCGACCGCGGTGCGCAGATACACGTCGACCGAGGCGAAATCGCTCGGCCCCATCTCGCGCCACCAGTCGAGAAAGCGCGGCTGCCAGTGTTCGAGCGCGCGCTGCAGCGTCTTGTCGTTCGCAAGATCGACGTTGTTTGGAATCTTCTCGGAATAGTCGATCGTGCTCATACGCGCTCCCAATTGAATCTTGCCTTCGCGCCGCTGCCGTACACCTTCAGCGCGCCGTGCTCGCCCACCGCGTTGGGGCGAACGAAGATCCAGTTCTGCCAGGCCGAAAGTCGGCCGAAGATGCGCGTCTCCATGCTTTCCTTGCCTGAGAAGCGGAGATTCGCTTCCATGCCGGTGAGTGCGTCGGGGGAGAGGCTCGCGCGCTCCTCGATCGCGATGCGCACCTCCTCGTCCCAATCGAGATCGTCGGGCGTGAAGGTCACGAGGCCCAATTCGTAGGCCCGCTTGGCGTCGAGCTTCTCGCCGATACGCGCGAGCGCCGCCTCGACGGGTCCCGCCGCGCCGCTGTAATGCGCGGCGATGCGCGCTTCCTGACTCACCATCGGGCAGGGGCCGAAGTTCATATGCGAGAGCGTGATGACCGGTGCGCCCGGTTTTTCGTCCGGCGGCTGGAGCATGTAGCTGCGGTCGGCGGCCAGCGCGAGCTCGAACAGCGTGCCCGCGAAGCAGGAACCCTTGTCGATGATCGCGAACAGGGTGCGCGAGGACACGTCCAGCCTTGCGAGCGTGCGGCGCAGGAAACCGATCACCTGGCGCACGAACCAATCGTGCTCGTTCGCCTTCATCGCGGCGTCGACGGCGAGGGCCTTGTCGATGTCCCCGCGCGTGTTGAAGATCCAGGTACCGATCTCGAGATCATTGGTACGCAGCATCAGGATGGCGTCGTCCAGCTCGCGCGCCATCGCGAGGGGCCACCACCTGTCGCCCGCCGCGTGGATCGCCTCGACGCGGGAGGGAACGTCCTGGCGCGGCGCGAATACCGTGATCGTCGCCGTGCGTGCTTTCCGGTCGATCACTACGTCCACGTTGTCGTAGTGGTAGCCTCCGGCGTCGATCGAGCGCTTGAGCGCGTTGAGTGTCACGCCTTTGCCGCTTCCGCGCGCGCTTTGCGCCGCGAGCGCCGCAACGCGCTCGGCCACGGCGTCCTTGAAGCCCTGAGGCTTCGCGATATGGTCCACCAGCTTCCATTGCTTGGCGCGGTCGGCGCGCACGCCTTCGCTCGTCGTGCAGAACACGTCGGCGAGGTCGCGCCGGACCTTCCGCTTGTCGGTGACGCGCGTGAGGCCGCCCGTTCCGGGGAGGACGCCCAGCAGCGGCAGCTCCGGAAGGCTCACGGTGGATGAGCGATCGTCGATCATCAGGATCTCGTCGCAGGCGAGGGCGAGCTCGTAGCCGCCGCCTGCGACCGTGCCATTGACCGCGGCGAGAGACTTCAGGCCCTCGTGGCGGCTCGAGTCCTCGATGCCGTTGCGCGTTTCGTTGGTGAACTTGCAGAAATTCACCTTCCACGCGTGCGTGGACTGGCCGAGCATATAGATGTTGGCGCCCGAGCAGAACATGCGCTCGCGCGCGCTGGTGATCACCACGCACTTCACCTCGGGGTGTTCGAAGCGGATGCGGTTCAACGCATCCGCAAGCTCGATGTCCACGCCGAGGTCGTAGGAGTTGAGCTTGAGCTTGTATCCGGGCTTGAGAGCCTTGTCCTCGTTCACGTCCATCGCGAGCGTCGCCACAGGCCCGTCGAAGGAAAGCCGCCAGTGTAGATAACGGTCCGGATGCGTGTCGTAGGTGACAAGGGGAGGGGAGGGCTTGGTTTCAGGCAGGGCGCTCATGGGATGGGCTCCTGGTGCTAGGGGGTGACTGCCTTGCGCAGCGCCGAGAGACTCTGCTCCGGCGTCTTGCGCGCCGTGTCCACCGTGACGTCGGCCTGTCCATAGAGCACTGCCCGGCCGTCGAGTATACGCCGCAGATCCTCCATCGCCTGGTCGTTCCCGGCCATCGGCCGGGTGTCGCCCTGCGCGATCACGCGCGCCATGTGCTCCTCGGGCTCGGCCTTGAGCCACACCGTGAAGCAGGCGGAGAGCAAGAGCTCGTAGGTTCCGGGTTCCGAGACGATGCTGCCCCCCGTGGCGATCACGGCGCGCTCGTTTTTTCCGAGCACCCTTTCGAGGCAGCGCCGTTCGTAGCGCCGATAGCCCGCCTGCCCGTAGAGCAGAAAAATCTCCGATAGGCCGGTGCCCGCCTCGCGCTCGATCTCGCGGTCGAGCTCGATAAAAGGCGCGCCCAGCGCGCGGGCGAGCTTCGCTCCGAGCGTGGACTTGCCCGCGCCGCGCAGCCCGACGAGCGCGATGCGTTTCCGGCGTTCGTCGTGCGCGCTCCCGAAGTCGCGGACAAGCTGCGAACGCACGGCGGCGAGCGTCTGCCGCGGCAGGCGCTTGAGGAACTGCGTCGTGAGAGTCAGCTCAACGGCGTCGCCCGAATCCTCGGCGAGCAGCTCGGTGAGGGAAAGATTGAGCGCTGTCGCAATCTGGCGCAGCAGCAGGATCGAAACGTTGCCATGTCCGGCTTCGAGCTGGGCCAGGTAGCGCTCCGACACCTCTGAATCGCGGGCGAGAAGCTTGCGTGACATCCCTCGCCTGGCCCGTGCTTCTCGCACCCGGTCGCCCAGCGCGGCGAGATAACCACGCTCGGAGCGCACCTCGCTTTCCTTCGTGGGGACAAGCTGTTGAGAAGGTTTATTAATGTGAATACTAGATGTTCTCACTGATGCAATATAATGCTTGCACTATGCAGTCCATGCAGTATGATGCACTCGATATCGAAACGCAAGCGGGAACGAGAGTAAAGCCGATGGCGCTCGAACTGACCATCCTCGTGGGGACGATGACCGGCACGGCCCAGCTGGTCGCGCAGGAGCTCGAGCTCACCCTCGACGACGGCGAAATACGCGTGCGGACCGTGACTATGGACGGCCTCGATGCAGGCGTGCTCTCGGACGGCGGCCTGTACCTGATCTGCTCGTCCACTTACGGGCAGGGCGACGTGCCGGACAACGCGAAGAACCTGTACGAGTCACTTCAGACCGCGCGTCCCGACCTCTCCAACGTGCAATACGGCGTGATAGCTCTCGGTGACCGGACCTACGCCGAAACCTTCTGCAACGGTGGCAAGCGTTTCGACGCAATCCTCTCCGAGCTGGGGGCGAGGCGCATCGGCGAGATCATGTTGCACGATGCCAGCGCGGGCACCATGCCCGAGGAAGTCGCTGTGACGTGGATGGCCGGTTGGATTTCGCTGTGTCGCAAGGAAGCCCGACTCACAGCCTGAGTTGATCGAAGAAGGGATAGACGACCGTGCCGTCGCTCAGCGCGGCTGACCACTCGGTCAACCCGCCCAAAGTCCATATTCCCCGCGACTACAACGCCGCGCACGATTTGATCGAGCGCAACCTCTCCGCTGGCCGCGCGGGCAAGGTCGCGTTCGTGGACGACACGGGCCAATATACCTTCGGCGAGCTCGCCGAGCGCGTGAACCGCTTCGGATCAGGGCTTCTGGCAATGGGCCTCGAGATGGAGCAGCGGGTGCTGCTCGCGCTCACCGACACGATCGATTTCCCGACTGCTTTCCTCGGCGCGATCAAGGCGGGGATCGTTCCGGTCGCGGTAAACACGCTGCTCACATCGAGAGACTACGAATACATGCTCTCCGACAGCCGCGCCAAGGCGCTCGTCATCTCGGAGCAGCTGCTGCCGCAGTTCGCGCCGCTCTTGCCCAATTTGCCGTTCCTGAAGCACGTCATCGTTTCGGGCGCCGGCGCATCCGGTCACAAGGCCTTAAAGGAGGTGCTCGCGAAGGGCTCACCCCAGCTCTCGCCCGCGCCGACGACCTCCGACGATCCGTGCTTCTGGCTGTATTCCTCCGGCTCGACCGGGACGCCGAAGGCCGCCGTACACGTGCATTCGAGCATGACCGTCACCGCGGATCTCTACGGGAAAGGCGTGCTCGGCGTCACCGAGAACGACGTGCTTTTTTCCGCGGCGAAATTGTCTTTTGCATACGGCCTCGGCAACGCGCAGACCTTCGCTCTCGCCATCGGAGCCACGGCCGTGCTGATGGCCGAGCGCGCGACCCCGGCTTCGGTATTCAAGCGCCTCGCCGAAAGAAAGCCCACGATCTTCTACGCCGTCCCGACACTTTACGGGGCGATGCTCGCCAGTCCCGAGTTTCCGAAATGGGAGTCCCTCACGCTGCGCCTGTGCGTCTCGGCCGGCGAGGCCTTGCCGGCCGACATGGGCAGGCGTTGGAAAGAGAGGACCGGCGTCGACATCCTGGAGGGCATCGGCTCGACCGAGATGCTTCACATGTTCATCAGCTCCCGGCCGGGGGATGTGCGCTATGGCGCGACCGGGAAGCCCGTGCCCGGGTACGAGCTGCGCCTGGTGGACGAGCAGGGAGCCCCGGTAGGGCGGGGGGAGATCGGCGAGCTCCAGGTGAGCGGGCCGACGAGTGCGGCGTATTACTGGAACAACCGCGAGAAAACCCGCTCGACCTTTGTCGGCTCCTGGTTCAGGAGCGGCGACAAATTCAGGCAGGACGAGGACGGTTACTTCGTATACGCCGGGCGCTCCGACGACATGCTGAGAGTCTCCGGCTTCTACGTCTCGCCCGCAGAGGTCGAGGCCGCGCTCGTCAGCCATGAGGCGGTGCTCGAAGCGGCGGTGGTCGGCCACAAGGACGACAACAGCTTGATCAAGCCCAAGGCGTACGTGGTCCTCAAGCAGGGCCAGTCGCCGAGCGAATCCCTCAAGGCGACCATGCAGCAGCACATCAAGGACAGGCTCGCGCCTTATAAATACCCTCGCTGGATCGAGTTCGTGAACGAATTGCCCAAGACTGCGACCGGCAAGATCCAGCGCTTCAAGCTTCGCGGGTAGTTGCCTTCGGCTCCTCAGCGGCTTAGAATTTGAACAATGGTTCAAGTTTTGAATCGCAGTTCGAACGAGGCTCCCTTGTCGGAGCGCGTGCAGCGCAAGAACGACGCGCGGCGCCTGGAGATCCTGCGCGCGGCCGCGCGCGTATTCCGCCGCCTCGGCCTTTCGGCGACAGGCATGCGCGAGATCGCCGAGGAAGCCGATCTGTCGCCCGGCAACCTGTATTACTACTTCAGCGGCAAGGACGAGATCCTGCTCTTCTGCCAGGAGCGCACGCTCGAGCGCCTTCTCGCCGCGGTGAAGGAGGCGCGCGCCGCCTCCAGCGCCTGCGCCGGGCGGCTTCGCGCGGTGATGAGCGCGCATGTGCACTGCATGCTCGATGAGCTCGAAGGCGCCACCGCTCATCTCGAGGTGGAAATTCTTCCCGAGGCGATGCGCAAGGGGGTCATCGAGAAGCGGGATGCCTACGAGCGCGCCGTGCGCGCGCTCGTCGCGGAAGGGATGAAGCGCGGTGAATTCGTGAGAACGGATCCAGCGCTCGTCACGCGGGCGATGCTCGGCGCCGTCAACTGGACCGCGCTCTGGTACCGCCCCGAAGGGCCGTTGTCGGTGAGCGAGATCGCCGATTCCCTCTCCGAGTACCTCGTCCGTGGCCTCGCGCCCGCGCCCCGCGCAAGAGTCGCGAAATGAAGACTCCGGCACCGAACAACGTACACCTCGCGCTGCGCGTGAACGGCGAGGAGCAGCAGGTCTCCTTCGCTCCGTACAAGACGCTGCTCGAAGTGCTGCGCGAGGACATGAACCTCACCGGCACCAAGCACGGCTGCGAGCTCGGCGAATGCGGCGCCTGTGCGGTGCTGGTCGAGGGCGTGCCCGTGCTTTCCTGCCTCGCGCTCGCCCTCGATTGCGAAGGGCGCGCTATCGAGACCGTCGAGGGGCTGGCGAACGGTGGAAAATTGCATCCTTTGCAGGAAGCGTTTGCCGATCTCGGCGGCGCGCAGTGCGGCTATTGCACCCCCGGGATCCTGATGACGGCGAAGGCGCTGCTCGAGCGCGAGCCGAACCCGAGCCGCGAGCGCATCAAGGAAGCAATCTCGGGGAATCTGTGCCGCTGCACGGGCTACCAGCAGATCTACGAATCGATCGAGGAAGCCGCAAGAACAATGCAGGAATCCAAGCGATGACGAAACGCCTCGACGTGATCGGCAAGCCTCGCCGCCGCGTGGACGGCCGCGCCAAGGTGACGGGCCTGACGCGCTTCGCCGACGACGTGATGCTCCCGCGCATGCTGCATTGCAAGCTGCTGCGCTCTCCGCATCCGCATGCGGATATCGAATCGATCGACGTCTCGCGCGCTCAGGACTATCCCGGCGTGCACCTTGTCCTCACCGGCAAGCATTTTCCAATCACCTTCGGCATCCTCCCGGTGACGCAAGACGAATACCCGCTCGCGCCGGAGCGCGCGCGCTACGTTGGCGATCCGGTCGCCGCGGTGATCGCGAAAGACGAGCAGACTGCTTTCGAGGCGCTCGATCTCATCGACGTGAAGTACCAGCTGCTCAAGACCATCTCCGATCCCGAGGAAGCGCTGGCGACGCCCGAGCCGCGCATCCACGAATACGGTGAGCAGGGCAACATCCACCGCCTTCAGGCGTTCGAGTTCGGCGACGTGAACGAGGCGCTCGCCAAGGCCGACCACGTGTTCGAGGATCTGTTCTTCTACGAGGGCAACACGCACTTGCCGATCGAGCAGCACGCCTCGGTCGCCGCGGTCGACGGCGAAGGCAAGCTCACGCTCTGGTCGTCCACGCAGGTACCGCACTACATCCATCGCGCCCTCGCCAACGCGCTGCAGATTCCGCCCGCGCACGTGCGCGTGATCGCCTGTCCCAACGGCGGCGGCTTCGGGGGAAAATGCGATCTGCACAATCACGAGATCGTGGTGTCGAAGGCGGCGATGCTGCTCGGCCGCCCGGTGAAGATCTGCCTTACGCGCGAGGAAGTCTTCTACATGCACCGCGGGCGCCATCCGGTGTTGATGAAGATGCGCACCGGCGTGACCCAAGACGGAAAAATAACGGGCATGCACACGCAGACGCTGCTCGACGGCGGCGCCTACGGCGGCTACGGCGCCGCGAGCACGTTCTACACGGGCGTGCTGCAGACGACGACTTACGAGATCCCGCGCTACAAGTTCGACGCCTGCAGGGTCTTTACCAACAAACCGCCCTGCGGCCCCAAGCGCGGGCACGGCACGCCGCAACCGCGCTTCGGCCAGGAGATCCAGCTCGACAAGATCGCGGAGAAGCTCGGGATCGATCCGGCCGAGTTGCGCCTGGGCATCGTCGCCAAGCCCAATACGCTCACCGCGAATTGGCTGAAGATAGGCACGATCGGCCTTGCCGAATGCATCCGCAAGGTGGTCGCGAGCTCCAATTGGAAGAACAAATACAGGAAGCTACCCGAAGGCCGCGGCGTCGGCCTTGCCTGCGGCGCGTATCTGTGCGGCGCGGGGCTGCCGATCTACTGGAACAAGATGCCGCAATCGGGCGTACAGCTCCTCATCGACCGCAGCGGGCAGGTCACGGTGTTCTGCGGCGCGACCGAGATCGGGCAGGGGTCGGATGACGTGCTCGCGGCGATCGTCGCCGAAGTGCTGGGCATCGACCCGTACGACGTGCGCTGCGTCACCGGCGACACCGGCTTGACGCCGGTGGACCTCGGCTCGTACTCCAGCCGCGTCACCGTGATGATGGGCAACGCCGCGATCCAGGCGGCCGAGCGCTTGCGCGATCTCATCGCGCAAGCGGCTGCCGAGCACATGGAGACCTTGCCCGAGAACGTCGGCTTCGCGCTCGGGCGCGTGTTCCGCGCGGACGATCCCGGCAAGCTGATGAGCTTCCGCGAGGCGATCGTCCTCGCCGAGACAAAATTCGGCACGCTCGGCTCGGTGGGCTCGTATTCCCCGCCGCGCTCACCCGGCCGCTACAAAGGGGCGGGGGTCGGGCCGTCGCCCGCGTACTCCTATACGGCCTGCGTGGTCGAGGCCGAAGTGGACCGCAACACGGGCTGGATCACCGTGCCGAAAGTGTGGATCGCGCACGACATCGGCCGCGCCATCAACCCGGTGAGCGCGCGCGGGCAGGTGGAAGGGAGCGTCTACATGGGCCTGGGCGAGGCGCTCATGGAAGAGCAGGTGTTCCGGCGGCTGCCCCCCAAGCTCTCCAACGCGCTCGTGCACAAGATTCCTTCGCTCCTCGAGTACAAGAGCCTGACGTCGCTGGACATGCCGGAGGTCTTCACCGAGCTCGTCGAGGACCCGGACCCCAACTGCCCGTTCGGCGCTAAAGAGGTGGGGCAGGGGCCTTTGCTGCCCGTGATGCCCGCGGTCGCGAACGCCGTATACGACGCGATCGGGGTGCGCATCGACGAGCTGCCGATCACGCCCGACAAGGTGCTCGCCGCCCTCGAGAAAAAAGCCAGGGGCGAAACGGCGCGCGTGGGGCCGGCGAGTTTTCCCGATGTGCCTTACCCCGAGCCGATGCTCGTGCCGCCGCCCTGGGAAGGCGGCGACGGCGATTCCGTCAACACGCCGCGGCGCACGCCCGTGAAGAAGGAAGCCGTAACATGATGCGGTTGCCCTGGTTCGGATTTCATTCGCCGAAGTCCGTCGACGAGGCGGCGAGAATCCTCGCCGCCGAAGGCCCGCAGGCGATGCCGATCGCGGGCGGGACGGATCTCCTGCCCAACATGAAGCGGCGCCACCAGACTCCGGCAACGCTCGTTTCGCTGCGGCAGATCGAGGCGCTGAAGAAAATATCCAACGGCTCGCACATCACGCTCGGTGCTGGACTGACGCTGAATGAAATCGTCGCGAACGCAGCGGTGCGCGAAAAATACGCGGGGCTGTGGCAGGCGGCGGCTCAAGTCGCGACCGTGCACCTGCGCAACATGGGCACCCTCGGCGGCAACCTGTGCCTGGACACGCGCTGCAATTACTACAACCAGAACTACGAATGGCGCAAGGCGATCGACTTCTGCATGAAAAAAGACGGCGAGATCTGCTGGGTCGCCACCGCGAGCAAGCGCTGCGTCGCGACTTCGTCGACCGACACCGCGCCCGCTTTGATATCCCTGGGCGCGACCGTGCGCCTCGTCTCCACGCAAGGCGAGCGCGACGTGGCGCTCGCCGACCTGTACAGAAACGACGGTATCGACTACTTGACGCGCCGACCCGACGAGATCCTCACCGAGGTGAAGCTGCCCACGCCGGAAGGCTGGAAGAGCAGCTACTGGAAGCTGCGCCGCCGCGGCGCCTTCGACTTTCCGGTGCTGGGCGTCGCTGCGGCGGTCAGGACCGCGCGCGACGGAACGGTCGAAGATGCCCGCATCGCGCTCGGCGCGGTGTCCTCGCGGCCTTTTCTCACGAAGGGCGGCGAGCTTCTCATCGGCAAGAAGCTCAGCGACGACGCCATCGCGGAAGCCGGCGCCAAGGTGGCATCGGCGGCGAAGCCGCTGGACAACACCGACTTGGATCTCTACTGGAGAAAAGCAGTGGTGGCGGAATTCATGGGCTACGCGCTGCGCGAGATCCGCGGCGACGACATGCGCGCGACGCGCGTTCGCATCGCGCGGCACGCGCTCTAGGACGGCTGCACTCCGATCAGCTTCTGTATCACCGGCCGCGAGCCTTCGAGCGCCACGCGCTGCATGTAGAACGCGAGCCCGCGAACGCCGCCCAGCTCCTCCCCGCCGCCGGCGCGCCCCGGGCCACCGTGCACGAGCTGCGGCAGCACAGTTCCCGGCCCAGGAGACATCTCGATCTTGGGATGGCCGAGGAAAAGCCGCCCGTGATAGGGCGCGATGCCTGCGACGGTCTCCTCCAGAAATGCCGCGTCTTCGGAATACAACGACGATACCAGGCCCCCGTTGCCGCGCGCGACGATTGCCGCGGCGTCCGCGGCCTTGCCCGAGTAGGGCAGGAGCGACGCGACCGGGCCGAAGACTTCGCGCGCGTGCACCGAAGGGGCGAGGACGTCCTTTGCGAACTCCAATAACACCGGCGAGATGAAGAATCCCTTGCCCGGGAGCGGCGCAGCGCTGCCGAACGCGGGCTTGCCTTCGATACCGAGCTTGGCGACGCCTTCGCGCACGTCGGCGAGTTGGCTCTCCGAGGCAAGGGGCCCCATACGAGTTTCCGCGAGCGCGGGATTGCCGACGCGCACCGCCTTCAATCCCTCGGCGAGGTCGTCGCGCAGCGTGGCGGCATGCGCGGCGGGAACGAGCACGCGCCGGATCGCGGTGCACTTCTGTCCCGCCTTCTGCGTCATGTCGCGCAGCACGTCTTTCAGGAAGGTCTCGTACATGTCGCCTCCCGGCTCGGCGTCGGGCCCGAGCACCGCGGCATTCAAGCTGTCCGCCTCGACGTTCACGCGCACGGACTCGCGGATGATGTTTGGCAGCGCCCGGATGCGCATGCCGGTGTCGCCGGAGCCCGTGAAGGCGAGCACGTCTTGCACGCCGAGCAGGGCCGGCAGGTCGCGCGGGGCGCCGACGAGAAGCGAGAGGACGCCTTCGGGCAATACCTTCTTCTCGACGAGGATCTCCATCACGCGGTGCGCGACCATCGCCGAGCTGGTGGCGGGTTTGCTGAGAACGGGCATTCCGGCGAGAAGCGCCGAGGCTGCCTTCTCCGCCAGTCCCCAGGCCGGAAAATTGAACGCGTTGATCTGCACCGCGACGCCGTGGCGCGGCACGCTGATGTGCTGGCCGTGAAAGCGCGGCGAGCGGCCGAGCTGCACGCCTTCCCCGTCGATGAGAAATTTCGCAGTGCCGAGCGAAGCGCCGATCTCGGCGTAGGTCTGCAGCGTGAAGATCGCGCCGTCGACGTCGAACTTCGCGTCCGAGCGCGTATTGCCGCCGTTCGCGACCGCGAGGTCGAGCAATTCGTCGCGGTGAGCCTGGATCGCCTTCGCCATCTCCTTGAGCAGGGCGCCACGCTCGGCGAAGCTCAAGGCGCGCAGCGCCGGCCCGCCTTTGCGGCGCGCGTGTTCGAGCGCCGCGGCGAGGTCGAGGCCTTCGCTCGAGACCTGTGCGAGCGGCTCCTCGGTGGCGGGGTTGACGAGCGTCTGCGGCGCGCCCGATCCTTCGACCCAGCGCTCGCCGAGGTAACTACGCAGGGTTTTCATGCAGCGCTCCTTTTGGGTGCGGCAAGGATAGCGCAAGGAGTTCCGCCGCGCATCCGGGTAAAATCTCAGGCGATGTTCCCCATCGCCACAGGCAGGCCCGCGACGATCGCGCCCAAGGGCATGGTCGTCTCGCCGCACTCGCTCGCTTCCTCGGCGGGCGTCGCCGCGCTTCGCGCCGGAGGCTCGGCGGTGGACGCCGCCATCGCGACGGGCGCCGCGCTGTCGGTGCTGTACCCCCACATGACGGGCGTCGGCGGGGACGCGTTCTGGCTGATCTACGACGCAAGCGCGCGCCGCGTGCGCTACTTGAACGGGGGCGGGCGCGCGGCGACGAGCGCGAGCATCGATTGGTTCCGCTCGCGCGGCATGAACGAAATTCCTCTTCGCGGATTCCTCCCCGCGACGCTGACCGTTCCAGGCGCGGTGGCGAGCTGGTGCGCGGCACACGAAGAGCATGGGCGGCTGCCGCTTTCACGCGACCTTGCAGCCGCCATCGAGTACGCGCGCGAAGGATACCCGGTGACGGGAAGGCTCGCACGCTGGATCGAGATGTGTGCCGGCGAGAACGCTCTGAACGGCCACGCCCTGGCGATCTTCACTCCTGGCGGCGCGGCGCCGCGCGCAGGTGACAAGCTCGTCAATCGCGGACTCGCACTGGTGCTCGAACGGATCGCCTCGGATGCGCACGAAGGCTTCTACTCGGGGGATACGGCGCGCTCGCTCGCGAGCTTCTCCCGCGCGGGCGGCGGGTTCTTCGACGAAGCGGATTTTGGGCGGCAGCGCGCGAGTTGGGGCGAGCCGCTACGCGGTACCTACCGCGGTGTAGAGATCTGCGAGACGCCGCCGCCGACTCAGGGTTTTACCGTGCTCGAAATGCTCAACCTCTTGGAACCCTACGAGATCGGCAAGATGGACCCCTTGGGCCCGGAGCTCGCGCACCTGCTGGTGCAGGCGAAGCAGATCGCCTACCACGACCGCGACAGGCTGCTTGCCGATCCCGAGTTCCAGTCCGTGCCGGTGGAGCGCCTGATCTCGAAGCCGTACGCGGCCGAGCGTCGGCTCCTCATGCGCGCGGACCGTGCTCTGCCCTGGGACCTCGTTCCTTCCTTTGGCACGCTCGCCGGAGATACCGTATTCATAGGTGCAGTTGACGCCGAAGGCAACGCTGCCGCGCTGATCCAGAGCCTTTACTTCACTTTCGGCTCAGGCGTGGTCGCGGGCGACACCGGCGTCGTGCTGCAGAACCGCTCGGCGTACTTTTCGCTCGATCCGCTGCATCCCAACCGCCTCGAGCCGGGCAAGCGCCCGATGCACACGCTGATCGCGTCGATCGCGCTCAAGGACGGCCGGCCCTGGCAGGTGTTCGGCTGCATGGGCGCGGACGGCCAGCCGCAGATCCACCTGCAGAGTTACGTGGGCCTCATCGATTTCGGCCTCGACATCCAGCAGGCGCTCGAGATGCCGCGCTGGCTCTCGGGGCGCTTCAATATCGGCGACTCGCGCGACCTGCTCAATATCGAACGCCGTTTTCCCGAGGCGACCGTAAAGGAGCTCGAGCGCCGGGGACACACGGCAAATCGCTGGCCGGATTTCTGCGAGCTAGCCGGCCATGCGCACGGCATCACGATCGATCCGGCCTCTGGCGTGCGCGTCGGCGGTGCCGATCCGCGCAGCGACGGAGCGGCGATCGGTTATTGATCGGCGCCAGCCAGGGGGCACGGCATGGTTTTTGCTCGGGTAATGTCATGGCGGCCCGTTACCTTGAAGCTATGCAGTGCCTCAATCTCATTGCGCCTGAGCGTTTGGCGGAGGCGCTTAAGATCGCTGATGCCCGGGCAGGGCTGCAATCTTTCCAAGAAGGGTGTGATTCACGCCTTATGGAAGTCGTTTTTTCGGTTCCAGATGACCAATTTCGCTGGTTCCGACTCGTGCTCCGCAAGATGGCGGAAAGGTACGAGCGTCAGAAAAGTGGCACTGCTGTCTTGCCGCAACTTGAATTCGCCGCGCCTCACGATGCGTTGAACCGCTGACGGATCAGGCGAAAGGCCGTGTTCGGCCGGCCTTTTCTCTTCACCAACTAGCGCTAGATCTTGTCCGGAAAACGGATGATGAATCCGTCGCGGTTGGGCATACGCACCTTGGGCAGCGTCTCGGCGTTCATCGAGTCGTTCTGGCCGATCAGCTTGTTCTCCGCGAGGATATAAGCGGTGAGCGCATAGACTTCATTGTCGGTGAGCGAGCGCGGTTGCTGCCACGGCATCGCCCGCCGGATGAAGTCGAAGACGGTCGTTGAATAGCCCCAGAAGTTGGCGATGGTCTTCGGCGCCTCGATCCGGTCGATCGGACCGCCGCCCACCACCGGGGCCGCAACCCCGCCCTTGCCCTTTTCGCCGTGGCACATCCCGCACTTCTGCGCGAAGATGCGCTCCCCTTGCGCGGGCGTGCCGCCGCCGGGAGGCAAGCCGGTTCCGTCGGGCAGGATGCTGATGTCCCAAGGAGCGATATCGGCCGGATCGATCGGCCTGCCCAGGTTGGGACCTTCTGCAACGGCTGTGCCCGCACCGAACACGAAGGCAAGCGCGGCCGCGGAGATAGAAACTCTACGCGTAAACATGTCTCACCTCGCCTTTGCCGTCGACCGCCCAACTCGTGAGGCTGTTGTAGTGCTGGTTCGGGAAACCGAGCACCGGCGGAATATTCCTGGTCTCGCCGCGCTCGGCGACGAACTGTGCCCGGGTCGGCTGCACGTTGCCCCCTTCGTCCCACGCGCGACTCTGCAATACCGCCGGTCCGCCGTCCCACCGCCAGGGCATGCGGAACCGGGTGAAAGCCTTGGATAGCACTGGCGCCTGCAGCGCGGCCTCTCCCCAGCTCTTGCCGCCGTCGGCGGAAACCATCACCTTCGATATCCGGCCGTTGCCCGAGTAGGCGATGCCCGAGATCTCGTAGAAGCCGGGCCCTCTCAGCTCAAGGCCCGGCGAAGGATGGGTGATGAAGGACTTCACCTCTTGCAGGAAATAAAACCTGAATGCCTTTCCGTTCGGCAGGATCTGCGAGTACGTCCGGGTCTCGTAGTAGCTCATGGCCGGCTGCTCGACCAGCTTCAGGCGACGCAGGAACTTGACGTTCATGTTGCCCTCGTAACCCGGCAGCAAGAGGCGCATCGGATAGCCATTGCCGGGCATCAAGCGCTCGCCGTTCTGGTAGAGCGCGATCATGGCGTCGTCCAGCGCCTTCTTGACCGGTACGCTGCGGGAGAGAGCGAGCGAGTCGGCGCCTTCGGCGACGATCCACTTCGCCTTCGGGTCGATGCCGGTCTCGTCGAGCAGGGTCGAGAGCCTGACCCCGGTCCACTCCGAGCAGGAGACCAGGCCGTGCAGCGCCTGCACGCTCGCCTGGATCGGCTCCTTGGAAAACATCGGCGCGCTGTTGCCCCCGCATTCGACGAAGCTGAAACGCGACACCATCGGGTAGCGCGCGAGCGTATCGAGCGTGAAGACCAGGGGCTGCTTCACCAGGCCGTGGATCACCAGGCGATGCTTGTCCGGGTCGATGTCCGGAGTGCCGGAGTGCACGATGGTGAAATGCAACCCGTTCGGCGTGATGGTGCCGTTGATGAGGTGGTGCGGAGTGCGCGCGTGCGAGGTGCGCGGCTCGCCGTTGGGATTGCTGAGCGTGCGAGCGATTTTTTCCTCGAAGCGCGAACGCAGCTGGTACGGCCGGCTGAGCCCGCCAGGTCCGAGGCTCCAGGGGTCGTCCGCGAGCGGCGCGGCCGCAGCAGACCGGACGAAGGTGTAGCCCATGACGGTTCCAGCGACGGCGGCGCCGCTGCGCAAGAAAGCACGGCGGTCAAGAAGCCCATTTCCTGCAACCACCTCCAGCCCTTCCGAATCCTGCCTGTCCAGCGTCATTGCCATGTCAGCCTCCCTGAGCGAGTCCCGGACCGATATTTTGCTCCCAAACGTCTGCCGCGTGCGCGGCTCCCGTGCTGAGCATAAAATGGCCGCGCCAAGCTTCCCCTCCACCCGCGACTCACCCATCGAGAGAACCTGTGCCCCCCTGCAGCACCGCCGATCATTCGGTCAGCCCGCCCGTCGTCAGGATTCCGCGCGACTACAACGCCGCGAACGACCTGATCGAGCGCAACCTCGCCGCGGGTCGCGCGGCCAAGCTCGCCTACGTAGACGACGCGGGCCAATACACGTTCGGACAGCTTGCCGAGCGCATCGACCGTTTCGGTTCGGGGCTGCAGGCCATGGGCCTGGAGATGGAGCACAGGGTACTGCTTGCTTTGACCGACACCATCGACTTTCCCACGGCATTTCTCGGCTCGATCAAGGCGGGCATCATCCCGGTCGCGGTGAACACCTTGCTCACACCGAAGGATTACGAGTACATGCTCTCCGACAGCCGCGCGAAGGCGCTCATATTGTCGGAGCAGCTGCTGCCGCAGTTCGCGCTGCTCGTTCCAAAGCTTACTTTCCTCAAGCACGTCATCGTCTCCGGAAGCGGCGCTCAGGGCCACACCGCGTTCAAAGACGTACTGGCGAAGGGGAAGGCCGGGCTTGCGCCCGCGCCGACGACTTCCGACGACGCTTGCTTTTGGCTCTACTCATCGGGTTCGACCGGCATGCCGAAGGGCACGGTTCATGTCCATTCCAGCATGATCCTCACCGCCGAGCTCTATGCGAAGGCCGTACTGGGGTACGAGGAAAACGACGTCGTCTTCTCGGCGGCAAAGCTCTTTTTCGCGTACGGCCTCGGCAACTCGCTCTCCTTCACGCTTGCGGTCGGCGCCACTGCGATTCTGATGGCCGAGCGTCCGACGCCTGCGTCCGTCTTCAGGCGGCTCACCGAAAAGAAGCCGACGATTTTCTATGGAGTGCCGACGCTCTACGCGGCGATGCTTGCGAGCCCCGATTTCCCGAGAAGGGAGAACTTGGCGCTGCGGCTGTGCGTCTCGGCGGGGGAAGCGCTTCCGCCGCAGATCGCGAGGAGTTGGAAGGAAAGGACCGGCGTAGAGATCCTGGACGGGATCGGCTCGACCGAAATGCTGCACATCTTCCTCTCCAACCGGCCGAACGACCTGCGCTACGGCACCACGGGCAAGCCGGTGCCGGGCTACGAGTTGCGCCTGGTGGACGAGCGCGGCAATCCGGTGAAGCAGGGCGAGATGGGGGAGCTGCAAATCAGCGGGCCGACGAGCGCCGCCTGCTACTGGAACAACCACGACAAGAGCCGCAACACCTTCATGGGCGGCTGGACGAAGAGCGGCGACAAGTACAGCCTCGACCAGGACGGCTACTACGTATACGGCGGGCGCTCGGACGACATGCTGAAGGTCTCGGGTATCTACGTCTCGCCCGCTGAAGTCGAAGCCGCTCTCATCACGCACGAAGCGGTGCTCGAAGCGGCGGTAGTCGGCGCCGAAGACGAGAACAAGCTCATCAAGCCCAAGGCCTACGTCGTTCTCAAGCAGCGCAACTCGGGGACCGACGCGCTGAAGGCGGCGCTCCAGCAGCACGTCAAGGACAAGCTCGCTCCCTACAAGTATCCGCGCTGGATCGAGTTCCTCCCCGAGCTGCCGAAGACCGCGACGGGAAAGATCCAGCGGTTCAAATTGCGTGGTTAGAAGAAAAGGGAGCGGCGTGGCCGAAAAAAGTCCGTCGCCGGGCAGGCGCATTGCGATCGGTGTCGCGGTGTGCGCAATGGGCATGAGCGTCGTCGCGCTCTGCGTCTATCAGCTCGCGCCCAAGGCGAACGTGCTCACCGCCTGGGAATTCGCGGCGTTGCCGGTGGGGATGGCGTTCGCCTTCGGCGGAGCGCTCTTCGCGCTGCCCGGAAGCTTCGTCAGAGCGCGGGCGCTGATCGCGGCCCTGATGATCACCGCGCTTGCGCTCTCGGCGGACTGGGTCGCCTTCGGGCCGGGTGATTCGGGCGTCAGGAACGGCTTTTCCCTCCACAACGTCCGCGGGCCCTTGCAGACCAGTCAAATGCTCGGTCGCCTGTTGTTCGGAGTAGGGGCCGTGCTCGCGGACCTTATGGCCCTCTGGGCCTGGGTGCGTTTTTTCCGGGCGCCGGGCCGCGGTGCCGCGGCGCGCGCCAGATCGGGCTCGTGAATGAGCTCGCCTGAGCCGCGGATCGCCTCCGTCCGTGCATGGATCGAGGACGCCAAGCGCATCGTGATCCTCACCGGCGCCGGAATCTCCACCGAGTCCGGGATTCCGGATTTTCGCGGCCCGCAAGGACTGTGGACGAAGGACCCGGAGGCGGAGAAGCTCTCCAACATCCATTACTACGTCGCCGATCCCGAGATCCGAAAGAAATCCTGGCAGGCGCGTCTCTCGCATCCGGCATGGACGGCGCGGCCGAACGCGGGTCACGCGGCGATCATGGAGCTCGAGCGGCGCGGCAAGCTCCACGCGCTCATCACCCAGAACATCGACGGATTGCACCAGAAGGCGGGCAACTCGCCCGAGCGCGTGATCGAGGTGCACGGCACGGTGCACCGCGTGGTGTGCCTCTCGTGCGGCTGGAAGGGACCGATGCAGGCGACCCTCGAGCGCGTGCGCTCGGGCGAAGCCGATCCGCCGTGCGAGCGCTGCGGCGGAATCCTGAAAAGCGATACCATCTCGTTCGGGCAGGCCCTCGTGCCCGAGGTGATCGATGGGGCGATGCAGGCGGCAGCCGAAGCGGATCTGCTCATTTCAGTCGGCACGAGCCTGCAGGTCTACCCGATCGCGGGGGCGGTGCCCGCCGCGAAGAACGCGGGGGCGCGCGTGGTGATCGTGAACGCGGAAGCCACGCCGTTCGACGTCGTTGCAGACGCAGTGCTTCGCAGCGCGATCGGGGAGACGCTGCCGCGCATCGTGGGTAGATAAAGGGAATACATGGACGCGGTTTCCGCCGAGGTTTCGGCTCGACGCAAGGGATTTTTGGACCGGTTTTTGCCGCTGAGGCATTGGCTGGGAGCGGAGGCGTCGGGCGGGATCGAGATGAGCCAGGCGAAGACGCGCCTGATCTGCACCCTCGTAGGGGTCGGCGGTTTCGTGGTGATGGGACGCTTCGCCGGTCTTCCCGACGGCATCGTCGCTACGGCGATCGTGTTTCCGCTGTACGCGCTGGCCTACCTGATCCTCGCCTACAAGCGCCCCGCACCGACGCGTGCAAGGCGGGGATTCGCGATCCTGATGGACA
>Ga0209647_1000396_pt1 | contig 41032 bp, 45 predicted proteins | sample GraSoi_2013_60cm_FD_185827 | JGI IMG/M metagenome (GOLD analysis project Ga0209647, IMG submission 185827) | Grasslands soil microbial communities from the Angelo Coastal Reserve, California, USA - Sample 9_17_2013_60cm (SPAdes) (version 2) | ecosystem: Environmental > Terrestrial > Soil >...
CCGCAACCACATATGGCGATTGTATCGGCGTATCGGCGTGTCGGCGTGTCGGCGGGGTAAAGCCGCTTTCGCCCGAGAGGAATCCTCGCGAAAATGCGCGAAGTTCAACGTCAGCACTGCAGAGATCCCAGAGAAGAAATTACTTGATCGGAACGGTGGATGAGATGGTCGTCCGCCAGGGAGTTCAGGCGGTAAAAATTGAAAATCCCTCTGAGATCTTTGCGATCTCTTTGTTCAAAATCCCTCTCCGCGGTCTCCTGTTACTCACGGTTTATAGAGTAAGCTGAGCTCGGTCTCGCGCGTTAGTTGCCAGCCGCCAATCTGGCCGCTCACGACGACTCCCGGCAAGGTGTAGTGCCGAACTCGTAACAATTGAAATCCCGCGTTTTGGATCTCTTGGGCGCTTAGACCGAACCACTTCGGCCCGATGTCATCGTCCCAAAATACCAACGTTTGCCGTGGAGCATCTTGCAAAACCTCCAGGTTGCGCTCGCGATCTTCGCTTAATGCTGGCGCGGTGCTGAGATCATTATTGGTCTGAATGCACATCCCAACGTCACTCCAAATGAAGCCGCGCACGGTGCGGCGATTCTGTTCGAACCAGGCGAGCATCTCGCGGATCGCAACGAAGTCACGCGTCCAAATCAATGAATCCAGGTACAGGAAAGAGATCAGCAGCGAACCGGCGATGACAATCGATCCCATGATTGGCCGAGCGGGCCGAAACCACGCATTTCGCCAGGAGGCAACGATGTTCCAACCTACCAGTGTGATGACCGCAGTAGCGGGGGCAACCGAAACCATATAGCGCGGGTATCCGGCTTCACCAAAGAGCCCATAGGCGCGAAACACGCTATGCAGAAGAAAAAATAAGAGCCAAGCGGTCGTGATCGATGCGTGTTTTCTCAGCCAGAGCAAACGGAGAAGTCCGATCAGCAGAAAGAGGATAAGCAGCGGACCAGCAAATTCCCAGGCTCGACTCGAATAGCTCCAGATGGAACCGTTTCCATAAATTCCGTTTTGCCAATGAGTCGGCCAGTTATGGACGATGAAGAACGGATCGCCGGTGATGGCGAGGGCGGCCACCCACCATAGAATCATGCCAGTGGCTAGTAGGGAAAGAGAAGTCGCGCCGGCCAATAAGGAAGTCCGCCGGCCGGTTTTCCAATGAGCGCTCAATACCCAACATCCCCAGAGTAGGCAGAGGAATACGCCTTCGGGGCGGGCCAGAGGCAGGAGGGAGGCGCAGAGCATGCCCATTTTGGTCCGGCCACGCAAGTGTAGTCGCAACGCAGCGACGAAGATTAGGGCGAAAAGCGGTTCAGTCAGCAGATCAGTGAAAAGCTCGAAAAAAGTGGGTTGAGCGAGAAGCAACGGAATGCTCAACCAGGCCCTTTCAAGGCGCAAATCCAGAGCGAGTTTCCAGGTTTGCCAGGCGACTAGAAGGCTAATGGCGAGAGCAAAAAATCGCGCTGCTCTAAGACCCAACAAGGCCGGCCCGTAAAATGCCAACGTGTAGAGCGGGCGAGCCCAGACATTGACAAAGTAGGCCGGCTGATGCCAGGCGGTGTGAGCCATCACAAAGTGGTAGCCGGAATCCTGCTCAGGAAATCCTGGGAACAGGAAGATCAAGGCTCCGCCGAGCAGTGCCATCAACAGGAGAACGACGGCAAAACCACAGGGGCCGACGCGGGTACGAGCGGGTTCGAGTACTGAAGTAAGGGGGTCTTGGAGCAATGGAGTGGCGGAGTATTGGATTGCTAGGGCGAAAACAGATCCGGCGACGGCAGGATCTGTGAGCCTGGAGTGATAAGTGGTGGAATAATAAGGAGTAGGAGTATTGGCAGCCCGGCGTTCGCAGGATCAGCTTACGTATTGGTTTGGCCCAACCGCAAAACCTAAACAGAGTTGGCTAATCGGCGCTATCATAAATCGCTGGAACAATTGATGTCGTCTTTGCTGTCGAGATGGGCAGTCGGCCTGAAGGGTCTTGAGGCGTGGACCAGGCTTCAGCATGCGGTCGATTGTGCAACCTATTCACTTTCTACCGGTCCTTCAGACCGGGGGCGCAGTTATGAAAATCGCAACCCAGGCTGAAGCCTGGGCTAAGCTTCCGAGGCCCTTCGGGCAGCCAAACGCCGAGCGCCAATAGCCAAACGCCAAGCGCCAATAGTTGACAACAAGCAAAGAAATAGTTGACTGAGACAACTAACGTTTGTTTATGAGCACGACGACAGATACCGAGCTCCTGGAACGGGTCGCGGCGGTTCGAGCGTTCAACCGGTTTTATACGCAGCAGATCGGCGTCTTACACGAGTCGTTGGCGAAGAGCCCTTTCTCCTTAACGGAGGCTAGGGTTCTTTATGAATTGGCGCACCGAGACGAATCCACTGCCACGGAACTAGGTGCTCAATTGAGCCTTGATCCAGGTTATTTGAGTCGCATCCTAATGAGTTTTAAGCGACAGGGCTTGATAAGACGAAAGCCGTCCGCGGCGGATGGTCGGCAAAGGATTTTGCAACTCACGAAGGAAGGAGCGGAGGCTTTCGCCGCTTTAAACCTCGGTTCGCAAAATGATGTGATGCATCTATTGGGGGGCCTAGCTCCGCCTGTACAGCGACAGGTGGTCGAGGCGATGCAGACCATAGAAAGGCTGCTCGGCACTCAAGCCAAACCGGACAGCTCCTTTATTCTGCGCCCCCATCAAATTGGCGATATTGGTTGGATCATTCAGCGGCACGGAATCATTTATGCACAAGAGTACGGCTGGAACGAGCAATTCGAAGGTTTGGTAGCCAGGATCGCGGGCGATTTTCTCGAAGCTCACGATCCAGCACGCGAACGATGCTGGATCGCGGAAAGAGAGGGAAAGAATGTAGGCTGCGTATTCCTGGTAGCCAATAGTAAGACCGTCGCACAACTCCGACTCTTGCTCGTCGAACCGCGAGCCCGAGGCCTGGGGATCGGTAAACGCCTGGTGACCGAATGTGCCCGTTTTGCCCGGTACGCTCGTTACCGTAAAATCATACTTTGGACAAATAACGTGCTTGCTGGCGCCCGTCATCTTTACCAGAAAGCCGGTTTTCGTCTGATTCATGAGGAACCGCACCGAACCTTTGGCGTCGAATTGGTTGGTGAAACGTGGGAATTGAAGCTTTAAGAAGCAACGGAGTGCTTTGTCACTCTGCTCTACATCTGTGGCTCAGGCCCACCTCCGTGCTTGCCTTCTGGGGTCTCGCGGCAGCATGATAGTGTCGTTCGAACGGAGTCGTTCTGATGCTCTTCAAGTTGATTGTCGCGACTGTTCCCAATGATTTGCGCGCGAAGTTTAGCGAAAGTCAGGCGTCAGCATGGGGTGGCTTGGAATCGGTGCCCGGTTTTATGGCGCAGATAGGGGGATGGGTTGATGATCGTCCCGATTCAGCCGCCATCGTAGCTTACTGGAAAAGCGAAAGGTTCTATTCCGATTTCATGCAGGAACAGCATGACTCCTTTGCCAATCGCCAGCGTGATACCTATTCCGCGCTCCGAGTGCACACTGGTCATGTCATTTTGACGATGAAAGAAGCAGATCCCAGAGTCGCGATCGCGAAGGCTGGGCACCTGCGGGTCTCGGATATCACTTTGCGGCGAGACTCTTCGCCGCTGTTTCTAGCGATGCAATTTGATATTTGGCGACCGGGATTGGTCTCCAGTAGCGGGATGCTCGGTAACACACTTTCCCGTTTGGGACGACTGCCGGATCGCTTCGCCAGTACGACCTTTTGGAGAAGCGCTGACGCTCTTCGCAACTATATGGAGACCGTTTATCCCGGGCTGAGCGTTCAGGCAAAATTGAAAGATCACGTTGAGGAAATGGTGAGCTACCATATCCCTCTGGAACCTTGCTGGAGCGTGGTGGCACCGCGATCCGACCCAGGCTGAACTGAGCGCGGCAAGCGCGAAGCCGCAGACGAGATTGTGAGCGGTTTCAACCGCCAATCGGGAAGCAATGTCATCACCGCAATTCGCGACCGTGGTTGCGATCCTTTCCGGTGGCGCCAATCGATGGCGATGGCGTAAACGACCAGTTTGGTTAGCTTGGTGCTCCGATGCAAATCCCGATCAAAAGAACGGTTGAGCGGATGCCTGGGGGCATGATGGTCGTACCTCTCCTGGCCGGCTGTATCATTGCGACGTTTGCGCCTGATCTTCCGAAGTTTTTCGGTTCATTTACTGCCGCGCTTTTTAGCGGTGCGCTGCCGATTCTCGCTGTGTTCTACGTTTGTATGGGTTCGACGATCGACTTGAAGATGACCGGGTACATCGCGAAAAAAGGAGGGAGCCTTTTTGCAACAAAGATTTTGTTGGGTGTGATACTTGGTTTGATCGCCGGCCATTTCTTGGGTGAACGTCCGATTGATCAGGGATTCTTTGCCGGGCTTTCCGCGTTAGGCCTGGTCGCTGCGATTAATGACACGAATGGCGGTTTATATATGGCTCTGGTGAGCCGATACGGGCGGGCGGAAGACGCGGCCGCATACTCGATTATGTCGATCGAAAGCGGGCCGTTTCTCACCATGATGAGTCTGGGTGTAGCTGGCCTCTCCGCGTTTCCGTGGCAGACGTTGGTTGGTAGTGTGCTTCCTTTGGTCTGCGGAATGATCCTCGGAAATATCGATTTCGAATTACGCGAGTTTTTGGGACGCGCGGTTCCAGTGATGATACCCTTTTTTGCCTTCGCCCTGGGTGGAACCCTAAATTGGGCCAGCGGAGCTACCGCCGGATTACTCGGTATCGGTTTGGGACTATTCGTCGTTGTCGGGTCGGGGATTTTTCTGATTCTTACTGACCGCGTCACCGGTGGGACCGGTACCGCTGGTCTGGCAGCCGCCACCACTAGGGAATGCAGCCGCGGTTCCAACGCTCGTGGCTGCAGCCAATCCGGCCTACGCCAATGCCGCCAAAACGGCAACGGTGTTGATTACGGCTGCGGTTGTCATTACCGCAGTGATAGTGCCTTTTTTCACTGCCTGGTGGGCCCAACGCTTTGCCAAATCTGGAGGACAAGCGGAATGAAGGATTGTTTGATTTTGGCCGATGATCTGTCGGGAGCGGCTGACTCTGCCGTTTCCGCGCTGCGTGCCGGCTTAGACGCCGAAGTCTTTCTCACCGCGGAAGCCGCTCAGGAGTCGAGCACGGCCGTTGTCGCTTTCGTCTCCGCTCCAAGACCACTATTGATGGTAGTGAAGGCGGGCGGGTTCGGTGATCCCGACACGCTTCGGAACGCCTATAGGTTTCTTAAGGAGATAAGGATTAGTCATGAGTAGCGCGGAAAACGGGAAGCAGGCATCGCTGCCGGTGATTGCAATAACGATGGGCGATCCGGCCGGGATTGGCCCCGAGGTTATCGCCAAGGCATTGGCGCACAAGGAAGTGCATGAAAACTGTCTTCCCCTGGTGGTCGGCGACTTGAAAAGAATGGAAACGGCGGTTCGGATCACGAAATCGCCTTTGTCAGTCGAACAAATTGACAATCCTACCGGGCTGAAGGCTGATCGGACCAAACTTTATTGTCTGGGCGTGACCGCACTGTCCGCGGACCTTCCATTCGGTAAGTTGGCCGCGGAGGGCGGCGAAGCGGCCTACCAATACGTCAAAAAGGCGGCTGAGTTAGCGATGGCCGGCGAGATAGATGCTATTTGTACTGCTCCGTTAAACAAGGAAGCGATGCATGCCGCTGGGCACAAGTTTCCCGGTCATACTGAGTTGCTCGCTTCGCTTACCCACACTCCTGAGGTATCGATGCTCCTAGTGACTCCGAAATTGCGGGTTGTTCATGTGACAACGCATATCGGGCTGCTCGATGCCGTGGCCAAGATCGAGCCGGGTTTGGTCGAGCGAACGATTCGGCGGGGCAACACTGCAATGCGGGAGGTGGGAATTAAACAACCGAGGATCGGCGTGTGCGGGATTAATCCGCACGCCGGCGAAAACGGCCTCTTCGGACGAGGCGAAGAGGAGGAGAAAATTGCTCCAGCCGTCGCCGCTTGTCGGCATGATGGGATCGATGTGGAAGGACCGTTACCGGCGGACACGTTGTTTTACCGAGCGAGCAGAGGCGATTTTGATTTAGTCGTAGCGATGTACCACGATCAGGGCCACGGTCCAATTAAAGTCCTGGGAATCGAAACCGGAGTCAATGTAACGCTGGGTTTGCCGGTTATTCGAACCTCGGTTGATCATGGCACCGCATTTGATATCGCCGGGACGGGCCGAGCCGATGAACGAAGCATGATGGAGGCGCTCTTCCAGGCAACGAATTTGGCTAAGGCGCGAAGGGTATTGAGGGAGGGCAAACGAACCTTGTGATCCGGGTCACCAATCTGACAAAAAGGTATGGCCCAATCACGGCGGTCCGCGACGTCTCTTTTGAAGTAAAGGCGGGCGAGATTTTTGCGTTCCTCGGACCGAACGGAGCGGGGAAGACTACCACTATCAAAATCCTGACGACCTTACTTAAGCCCAGTAGCGGAGAGGTCCAGGTGGATGGATTTGATCCGACTAGAAATCAGGCTGAAGTACGCAAGCGCTTTGGGATCGTCTTTCAGGATCCAAGCCTGGACGATCAACTGACTGCATATGAAAACATGGATCTGCACGGCGCGCTTTATGCCGTGCCGAAGAACCTACGGAAAGAGCGCATCGAGCAGCTGTTGAATTTGTTTCAGCTCTGGGATCGACGAACCGACTTAGTTAAGAACTTTTCGGGCGGGATGCGACGCCGTCTGGAAATTGCTCGCTGCATGCTGCACACACCCAAGATAATTTTCCTCGACGAACCGACACTTGGGTTGGATCCACAGACGCGGAATCAGCTCTGGACCCACATTAGACGGTTGAATGAGGATGAGGGCATTACGGTCTTCCTGACCACGCATTACATGGATGAGGCCGAACGCATGGCCAACCGCATCGCAATTATTGACCACGGAGCGATCGTTGCTCAAGGCACCTTAATCGAATTGAAAGAGAAAACCGGCGCCGATTCGTTGGAGGCCGCATTTTTGAAGCTGACTGGTTATTCAATTCGGGAAGAGGAGACTGGACAAGTCGAGCGGATGCGACAGATGGCTCGAATGTTTCACAGACGGTAATCTCTCGAGCCCGGAATTTAGAATCTAGAATCTAGATGAAAGAAGGAAGAGATGGACAATAGGTCTGCTGATCAATGCTACGCTGCTCTTGGCTCACAGATTCGGCTTGAGCGGATCTGCTTTCGCCCTGCTATTCCCTCCAAGACCTGACCGTAACCGGTCCATGATGACGATCTACATTCTCTGGATTCGGCAGCTGAAAAGGTATGTACGTTCGCGGGCCCGCATCATCGCCTCCCTTGGGCAGCCACTTCTTTTTCTTTTGGGACTGGGGTTCGGGATGGAGCCGGTTTTCCAAAAGGCTGGCCAAGGAAGCTATATTCAGTTTTTGGCGCCTGGCATCATTGCGATGACGCTGCTTTTCACATCGGTTTTTTCCGGTATGGAACTGATTTGGGATCGCCAGTTCGGCTTTCTCAAAGAAACACTCGTTGCTCCGGTTCCGCGGCTTCTCATAATGATCGGGCGCACGTTGGGAGGAGCTACCGTTGCGATCATTCAAGGCGTAATCGTAATTTCGATTTGTCTGATTGCGGGATTTCGTCCTGCGACATTTACTCTGTTGCCGTTGACCTTCCTCTTCATGGTGCTGATCAGCGTGATGTTCACCGCGATGGGTACAGCGATTGCCGCGCGGCTCTCCGATTTCCAGGGGTTTCAGCTTATTATTAACTTACTGGTAATGCCGATGTTTTTCCTTTCCGGAGCACTCTTTCCGCTGAGGAATCTACCCGGTCCAATGACCTTCATCACTAGCATCAACCCACTGTCATTTGGGGTGGATGGATTGCGGTATACGTTGACTGGGATCACTCATTTTGGTCTCGGCACTGACCTTACAGTTTTGATTGGGTTGACCGCAGGATTGCTGGTGTTGGGAAGTTATTTGTTTGCGCGGATAGAGCTTTGATGAGCGCCGGGAACGCCGAACGTCTAACCCTTGCTTGGCGCTCGCCGGGTATGAATCCAGTCGTCCAGATCGAGTAAGAACGTAAACGGATTCAGTCGAAACAGGCGCGCCCAATTCGCGATTTTACCCGGATCCTCGACCTCGGAATTTCGTTCGATCCAGTGTGCCACTTCTGCGTCGTTTGCCCCGGTTGCTATGAATTCTTTGAGTGCCGCAGGATCGATCTTTGTGAATTTGAAAAAGATCTGGTCCATCGGGCAATTGAAATGATAATCGCCGGCTTTACCGGCAAGCTCGGCACGGCATTTATCTAACATACGCGCAGCTAGAACGCCGTAAGCTCCAAGCGGTGCACGTGGACTTCGGGGGGCCACCCTCGTTAGATCGGGCGCGAGTTGAAGCAATTTCTCGTTGGCCATTGGTGAGAGCCGGTAATCGGTAATCGGTAATCGGTATGCAAACGAAAGAGAGGCGTGAATCGCCCAGATTGCTAGGGCGAAAAACCTCGGCGCGCCGAAACGTTCGCGATTCTCTTTAGGTGTGTCGCGCCGGGTTTGAGCCATGTGCGCGGATCCATCCGTGTTGCATCATTTTGAGAACCAGGTTTTCCCTTACCATACTGGTCGCGTTTGCGCGTATTGCAGATGCAAACGAATCATCTTTCCGTCCTTTCCCGCGGCCGCCGATCACCGATTACTGATTACTGATTACTGATTACTGACTAACGATCCGCAAGGCCGCTTCGCGAGCTTCGCGCTCCATTGGCGCGTTGTCGTAGCCGTTCTTAAAAATCTGTACGACGTACTGCATCAGAAAACCCTCAACGCCGAGTTTCTCGTACTGGGCTACGTGCACACATTCATGGACAAGGGTTTCGCGATCGCTTGCTCGCCCGGTTCGCACAAAAATCCCGAAACCGAAGGTCATTGCGATCGTTTGCGGCGTGATTAATCCCAGTTCGGCCGCCAGCTGTTTGATTTTTGGATGTCCCGGCTGAGGAATCTCCGGTACCACACATACCCGGATGCTTTCAGGCATGCGCACGCCGGCTGCTCGCGCATCGTCTAACGCCGCTGGTGAGAGCGCTGTTCCTTGGTCTAACGCGCGCTTTTCTTCTGCTTCCACCCAGTCAAGGACCCGAGGAAGTAGTTGAGGGAGTTCCAAGAAAGGCAGATTCACTATTGATGTAGATCGTTCGAAGTCTTAAGAACGCAATAAAAAAAGCCTCTGAAACCAGGGGCTTTTTTGGTTGAGACTCGAATGAATAGCATTGGCCTATTCGTTCTTGGCCGCGTGGTCTCCCTCTTTAATAGCCTCCTGTTCGCTCACGTATTTGCCCTGCTTGGTCTTTCCGTACCAACGCGAACCAGGCTTGTGATAGGTATGAGTTTCGGTGTTTACCCAGACTTGACCGGCGCCTGGAGTTCCACTGGTGACAGGGGCCGGACTCGGCGATGCTTTTTTGCCGAAAATACTGCTAAGCGGGCTTTTCGCAGTTGGGCTTGGAACTGGCGAGGGGGTCGCAACAGTAACTGGTGAAGCAGCTGGCGAGGGGCTCTTTTTCGCATGAGTTTTTTTCGGGCTGCCTCCTGGAGAAGCACCGGTTGTGGGTGACGCGCTGGGGGACACAGCGGAAGCCGGCGATGGGCTTGCATTCTCCGTCTTTTTCGCGCGTTGATGTTTCGGACTTGCCGACGGAGTCGGGGTCTGCGTGTAAGCGATGGGAAGAGTTACGACCGCAGCCAACAGCAGAAGCGACAGATACTTGCGCATATAAAGTTGCTTCTACCGTAATTTGCTTCGTATTGGCAACTGCGGAATCAGATGAAAGCGTATCAAAAGGGCTTCGGAAGCGATTCAGATGTTAATTTGAAGCAAACCGGCCTTTCCCGGTGGACAGGTAGATTTACTCAAACCAAAAAAAAGAGCGGCCAGTTCTGCTGAGAAACTGACCGCCCGCAGAAACCGGAAAACCTATTTCAGGTAACCGCCTTGCCTTACGGCCCGTTCAACTTCTGTCTGGCTCGCCTGGAGTGCCTGATCGACCGTCATCTTGCCGGTCAAAGCGGCAGCGATGTTTTGGCCAACCTGCAAGCCGATGGATTGAAACTCTGGTATTCCGACAAATTGTACTCCGACGTAAGGGACCTTCTTAATGGCAGGGTTCGTCGGGTCAGCCGTCTGCATGGCCTTGAGGGTTACCGAAGCGAATGGCGCCGCTTTCTGGTATTCGGGATTGTCGTAAGTCGACTTGCGCGTGCCGGGAGGGACAGTGGCCCAACCTCCGTCCTCCGCCGCCAGTTGGATGTATTCCTTGGACGTGGCCCACAAAGCATACTTCAATGCGGCATCTGAATTCTTAGCTGCTTTGGGTATGGCTAAGGCCCAAGACCAGAGCCAGTGCGAGCCATTCGGGGTAGCTTCAATCGGGGCGGAGGCAAAGGCGACCTTATCCGAGACTTGAGATTGGCTCTTGTCGAAAAGAGGGCCGGCTCCCGAAGTTGCGTCAATCCACATCGCCGCCTTACCGCCCGCAAACAGAGTGAGATTTTCATTAAATCCGTTGGAGCTGGCTCCGGGCGGACCATCTTTCTTCATTAGATCGACATAGAATTTAATCGCCTTCTTCCATTCCGGACTATTAAGGGTTGGCTTCCAGTTCATATCGAACCAAGTGGCCCCGAAGGTGTTCAAGAGCGTGTCGAGAAAGGCCATGTTCTCGCCCCAACCCGGTTTGCCCCGGAGAGTGATCCCGTAGATGCCTTTGGTTTTATCAGTTAGTTGGTCCGCAAACTTCTGAATGTCCTCATAGGTCGGCTGCTCGGGCATGGTCAAGCCTTTGGCGTCAAAAAGATCCTTGCGGTACATCAACATCGAGCTCTCGGCATTGAAAGGAATCGCATAAAGTTTGCCCTCGTAGGAAAGGCCGTCACGAATCGACTTAAAAACGTCCTCGATATCGTAGTCGGCTGGTACGTTTTGATTGCCTTCAGCCAGCCGCGCTTGGCAAAAATCGGTGTCTCGTACAGACCGAGATAGACCAGGTCAAATTGGCCGCTACCTTGGGACACATCGGTTGTAACTTTCTGGCGTAGAACGTTCTCCTCCAGCACCACCCAGTTGAGCTTAATATCCGGATTCTTGGCTTCAAATTTACTGGAAAGCTTCTTCAACCGGATCATATCCGGGTTATTCACAACGGCGATCGTAACCGTTTTCTGCTGAGCGAAGGCGCCCGGCGACACAGATAGCTAGGAACTTATTATTCATGATTTTGGGGAGGAATAGAGAATGAAAAGGAGAATGGGAGGCTCCCGAATGAACATTTGTCCAGGAACGCGAGCAAATGTCAACCCACTAGCCCGCTTTTGCCAAAAAGCGGGCTTAGTCGGGCACGTCTTCGAAATTTCGCGGCTTGGCAAGTAACCGACCGGACGAATAAACCCGCATTTCCGAAATATTGGCTATTGGCTATCGGCTATTGGCGATTTTCGCGCAGCGCTAGCCAAACGGTCCAAGAACGGCAGCTCGGAAACGAGCATTTTTTTATTCGCCTCCGATATCGTGAAAAATCCGCCTCGATCGATCTCCGGAAACCGTTGGAGCCGGCCGGATTTTGGCGGCCATTCAATCTCGAATAGATTGCTGCGAAGCGACATCGGATCGAACGAGCCGCGGAATGCCCAAGCATGAACCGTCTTGCCCGAGCGTGGACGCACTTCGCCGAGAGGTAAATAGGGACCCTGCGGTTGCCAACCCGTTTCTTCGCTAAATTCTCGAATGGCCGCGGCCAAGTAATCTTCCCCGGTTTCAACCTCCCCGCGCGGGATTGTCCAGGCGCCATTGTCTTTCCGCTGCCAAAAAGGGCCGCCAGGATGAACAAGCAGCACTTCCAGACCGTGGTCGGTATCCCGGTACATCAGTAAGCCGGCGCTGATTTTGGGCATGGTCCAGGTAGGAGATAGATTCTAGATTCCGGATATTTCACGATTTCTTCTTTTTCGTCGCCGTCGTCTTCTCCTTCTTCTGGGGTGTTGCGGTTTCCTTCTTGGTGATCGTTACTTTCTCCACGTTACCCGAGGACGAAACCAGGGCGGTAAAGTCGAATTCCTTCGTTTCGTTCTCGCCCAGGGTGACCACGGTGTTGCACATGATCTCTACTTCGGTGGCAGAGAGCCACTTGGCGGAAACAAATGTTGGCAGCACAATCTTCCCGACCTTTGATACCGGTACGTTGTAGGTTTTCGCAATATATGGTTTTAGCGAATCGATATCATCGTAGAAAAGTCGGCTGACTTTGACCCCGGACCGCAGTTGAATCACGTCCCGGCGGCCCGATTTATCAATTTGCAGGGCACTCGCATTATCCGGCGCAGGGATCTGCTGGATTTCAACGGCGTAACCTAAGGGCGTGAGACCAAGCAACAACAGGAGGAGGAGCTTTTTCATCGGTATGTTTTGGCTAGGCGCGCAACGGTCGCAGTCATTCAACAACGGTTGGCAGACTTTATCCACGCTGGAATTGGTCTGTTCTGTTAATCTGGCTGACCCATGTGCGATCGATTTTTTGCATTGTCGACCGGAACGAGTCGTTTCCATTCGTCGTGCTCTCTCCTCAATGTCCTGAGGGTGAATTCTGGGTCAGGCGACGATGGAACGTTCTTAGGGACGACGAGGGGAAAAATCGGCTTGACGGCAGATTAATGAGAATGATTCTCAATATCATTGATGGAAACCTCGGCGACGAGGGGCGAAGTCGGATAGCGCCGTCAGCGCCAGCTGTCGAGGACTGTGATCGATGAGAAGTAGCCTGGTGCTCCGGCTTCAGGGGAGCATGTCAGCGATTGGTAATTGGTTAGTAAGACAAATAGCGGGTGCTAGTTGATTCAGTTCCCGGCGTTGACGGCGATCCAGCCGTTCCTGCCGCTACCTGTGTTCCTGGCGCTATCGGCGCTACCGGCGTTCACGCCGAGCACCTCAACACCGCGAGAGCGGCATGCGCAGCAGCGGTACGGTTCTCGACCATAAGCTTGGCAAAGACTCTCTCCAGATGCTTCGCGACGGTCCGGACTTTGGAGGCGAGAATGATGGCGATTTCGGCGTTGCTCTTGCCTTGGCTTACCCAGAGCAACACTTCAGCTTCCCGGTTAGTTAAGCCGAGCTTCTGCAAAGGAACGGCGTCAAGAACTTGAACAGTTTCGCGAAGCAATAGGCGATACTCTGAAGTCTCAGTCTTCGATATCGTCTGCACGACGAGCGTTCTTGCGCCGAGGTCAAGCGTGAGGTCCGATGGCGGCAAAGTGACCACCGGATTCGCTTTTTCGTTAAGCCAAGATTGTATGCGAATGGGTAATGTCAGCGGCGAATCCAGGCAGAAATATTCTTTTAACAGCTTTCGCGCCTTCGCCGTCGCATAAAGAATTTTCCCGCCACGGTCGGCGACCAGAAAACCAGCATCCGCGATGCCAACCGCTTCAGATAAGAGAGAATTTAGCTTAGTGGCTTTATAGGCCTGCGTCAGGTGCGGCTGCAAGATATTCAGCATTTTCCTTTCCTCTTCCGAGAAAGACTCCGCAGAACGACTCAATATGAGGTTAAGTCGGGAACGGCCGTCCAGAGTAAAGATACCGAGGTGATGTGTTTGGCCAAGCAGAGCCAGCAAATCATGGTGCAGTTCCGAGCAGAATCCAGGGAGAGGCGCTGGAGAGCGCACGATTCGCAGGGAACCATTGTGCTTGTAGATGCCGCCGACATTTGGGCGCCGATTGAGCCATCCACCTAGAGCGCCGACGTTAACGTTCAAAGCCGGATATATTTCAATCCGTTCAGTGTCGTTTTCCGTCCGCTCGTCATACGAATAGAAATCGCAGAGAAAGCAGAACCGGAGACAGGCAAAAAGGCGATTGGGAAAATCGCCGTCTATTCCCGGCCTGTGTAGTTCTACTAACGCTTGCGAGAGCGTGCGTAGGATGGAATCTGACAACATAACCGCATGTTCTTTGGGACATTCGCTTCACTAAGAACTCCGTTATGGATACGGCCCTCGATCCGTGATTACCTACTAAGTAGCTGGATCGCCGCCTACTTGCGATCTAAATGCATTTTGCGCGAAGATTCTTTCGCTGTCGTACCAGACCTTCGTAAAACGGATAGTCGGTGAAGCGTGTCGGCGTCGGCGTAACGGCGTAGGTGTGAAGGACCGTCACAAGCGCAACAGTCGTCGTTACCAGGATATCGGAGCGAACGGCTCAAACCGCGGGGCGAATCGAGAGTATATATCTCACTACGCTTTGGCGTCCCCTACCAATGCGGTTGCAAAACATCACAGAGCGGCCCGTATAACGCCGTTACGCCGACACGCCGGTACGTCAACAAGTCCTCAATCGATATACGCCTCTTCTCCGTGCTCGGCAATGTCGAGACCGGCAGTCTCAATTTCGGGATCGGTTCGTAGGCCGAGAAGTGCTTTCAGGACGAAGCCAATAATCACGCTCCCGACGACCGACAGGATGATGGTCACGATGACGGCTTCCACTTGCGAAACAAAGAGCGTACTCAGCAGTTTCTCAGTGAGATTGCTGTTAGCCTTACCAGTCGCAAGAAGGCCGGTGAGCAATGCGCCGAGTGTTCCACCCACGGCGTGCACACCGAAGGTGTCCAACGCGTCATCGTAATTTAGCGCAGGCTTTATGATCGAGACGGCGATGTATGGCACGACCGCGGCAAGTACACCGATGATCACGGCTCCAGTAGATGACACATATCCGCATGCCGGCGTGATTACCACCAGACCGGCAACTGCGCCGGTGCAATAGCCGAGTACGCTGGCTTTGCCTCGGAAGATTTTTTCTATCAGCGCCCAAGTAAACGCGGCGATCGCCGTGGCTAATGTAGTGGTCGTGAATGCGTTAGCGGCGATTGCGTCTGCGGCTACCGCACTGCCGGCGTTGAAACCATACCATCCAACCCAAAGCATGGCGGTACCAACCATGCACAGCACCAGACTATGAGGCGCTATCGGTTCCTTCTTGTAGCCGATGCGCGGCCCGACGAGGAGACATAATACCAGCGCGCTCCAGCCGGAAGTCATGTGCACGACCGTCCCACCGGCGAAATCGATGGCTTTAATCGTAGAATTCGGATTCCAGAGGCCGTTCATGAAGCCGGTGATGCCCCAAACCATGTGCGCCTGCGGGAAATAGACCACAAACATCCAACAGACCATGAAGATCATGAGGGTCGTGTACTTCGTTCGTTCAGCGATGGCCCCGATGATCAGCGCAGGCGTTATCACCGCGAACATCATCTGATACATTGCGTAGACGTTTTGTGATACCCAAAAGGCGTAGTCGGTATTAGGGACCGAGGTGACGTTGTTGAGGAAAAAGTACTCCGATCCGCCGAAGAACGGATTGTTAAAGCTTTTACCGAACACCAAGCTGTATCCAAACGCCCACCACAGTATCGTCACCAGCCCGGTGATACCGAAACATTGGGCCAGTACCGATAATGCGTTCTTCCTGCGCACTAAGCCGCCGTAGAAAAGAGCGAGACCGGGTAACGTCATGAAGAGCACCAGGGCGGCTGCCGTCATCATCCAAGCGTTGTGCCCAGGTCCGGAGGCGTTTAGGGCGGGGATCGTGAGATTATCTGGAATTTTCCCGTCTTTGTCCTGCAGAGCTTTCGAAGGATCGCCATTAGTGAGATAGGCTTCCAATCCCGCCACACGTTGTTCAAGCGTCGGACTGGGCGAGGACGATGCCTGCGGACTCGGCGACGGTTGCTGGGCGACAGCAATGCCGGCGGCGGAAAGTGCAAGAAGAACAATGATATGGATTAACGGAGTGGGGAGGGGAAGGTATCTCATTCGAGCAGTCAATTCAGAGTTAAGACCTTTCTAGCACGGTCGGTTTTCAGTAGACAGAAATTCAACTGCCAAGACAAGCGCTGAAAGCACGAGAGGAACTGAGCTTGGAAGCAACGCTGAGGCGCCTGTTCGCACGTCACCCCGTGGTAGTGAGCGGTGAACGGCAAGCAGTCAGAGGTGAGAGGTGAGAGGTGAGAGGTGAGAGGTGAGAGGGAGCAGTCAGAACACCGACGCGAAGCGCAGCGGCGGGCCGAAGGGCCTTGGAAACATAGCCCAGCCTTTTATGAAGCCGAACTTTAGCCTGGGTGATCCCGTTTTTCATGCGTGGAGGTCTAAAGGACCTCAAGAGAAGAGATCGATTTGGGTCAACCGCTAACGGCTCCAAGCAGCACCGAACCGCCAACTGATCTGTAACCCGCCGGGGGCTAACCCGGCGGAAGGACGTGATCAGTCCAATTATGCCGCTAAGCGCTTTTGCTGGCTTTACACCCGTCCTTGCCTTTGCAGCTGCTGTCTGCTGCCGTCTTGCAACCGCCCTTACCTTTGCAGGAGTTCTTGCCTTTGCAGCCGTTATCTCCGGTCTTACAGCCGCCTTGGCCCTTACAATCGTTTTGACCTTTGCAAGAGTGCTTCCCTGCATCGGAATCGACGAGGTTATGAATGGGAGTGCCTACTATTTGGGAAGCGCTCGCGGCATACGCTCGCACTGCAATGGAACCGGTGAGGAGCCCGGCGACTGCCGCTCCAGCGATGACCGCTTTAGATGGTTTCATGGTACAATTTCTTTTCGAGATTTGGGTTTGGATTTACTCGGCTTCGTAAGACAAGAGTCATCTTGAGCGTGATTTCTTCCTTCCCTGGCCAGAAATTTTTCGAGGGCCAATGCAAAAGAAGGAGACGCTTGAGACGCGTTGAGACGCGATCAGCGTTGTATTTGCTGCGCCTGGCCGTTTCGCTGAGTCTGAGATTTGACAAACACCTCGCGCTCACTAAGCGTCCCGGACGCGCGCATGAGAGAAAGCAAAGACCTTATATTGGCCACTAAACCGTATGCAGTTGATCAAACACTCAGAAGTTGGTGGTGCATTCTCTCCACTACCTTCCTGCTGATCGCGGCCATAGTCGGAACCCTGTGGCATTTTCCGCTCTGCGGAAAGATCATCTGCAGCATTATCGCGGGACTGCTGGTTTTAAGATTGTTCGTCATTTACCACGACCAGCAGCACAGGGCGATCTTGCCGAATTCTCGTTTGGCCGACGCTTTCATGTGGGTGTTTGGTATCTTTGCCCTGAGTCCCTCCAGCATTTGGCGGAGTTCACACAATCATCATCACAACCACAATTCCAAGCTCCGAGGTTCTCATATCGGGTCATTTCCCATAATGACCAAAGACCAGTTTTTAAAGTCCTCAAAAGGGGAACGCTTTCAATATCTTTTCATGCGTCACCCGCTCACCATCTTGTTCGGCTATTTTTCCGTTTTTCTCGGCGGAATGTGCATTCTTCCGCTGCTCGACGAACCGCTGGAGCACTACGACTGCATGATTGCTTTGTTGGTGCATATTGTGATCGGCGTTTTGCTGACGGTGTTGTTCGGCTGGCTGTCGCTGCTGCTAACTCTCATCATCCCTGTCTTCATTGCCGGCGCTATTGGATCCTATCTGTTTTACGCTCAGCACAACTTTCCTGGGGTCTCTTTTAACGCCGCCGCTGGATGGACTTACGAGAAAGCGGCGTTGGAATCCTCGAGCTTTTTGAAAACCGATTTCCTTATGCGCTGGTTTACTGCGAATATCGGTTACCACCACATTCATCATTTGAACGCCCGGATCCCATTCTATCGATTACCGGAAGTGCTCAGGAACATAGCGGAGTTGCAGACGCCCAAGACCACGTCGCTCAATCCGATCGAAATCTTTCGCTGTCTCCGGTTGAAAGTTTGGGACGTTGAATCCCAGCAGATGATCGGCCTCGCCCAAACGAGGCCGGTGATGCACAACCCGGCCATGGCGGAATAGACGATTGCGCGTCGACGGCTGCCGGCGGAACTTGTCGCGGTCACTAACCCAATGTCATTCCCTATCTCTTTCACCGCAGCTCAGATTGCGGATCAACTCCATGGCGAGGTCATCGGAGACGGCTCGGTCCGGTTGACTGGCTTCGCGCCGGCCGATAACGCGAAGGCAGGCGATCTCACCTTGGCCGAGAAACCAGCGTACTTTGCCGTCGCTGAGCAAAGTGCGGCTACGGCTGTTCTGGTGAGCGATGCGTTCGAATTCTCGAAGAAGGTCCTCATCCGGGTGCCGAATGCACGCGTAGCGATGGCGAGAGTGCTGCCCCTGTTTTATCCGGCGGAGAGCCGAGCCCCGGGCATCCATTCAAGCGCCGTGATTGATCCCTCCGCACATATCGATCAGACCGCTCAAATCGGTCCTCACTGTGTGATTGGCCCAGGGGTTAAAATCGGAGCGCGCTCGGTGCTCTTAGGCGGTAACCACATTGGCCGGGATTGCCAGATCGGCGACGATGTTTGCCTCTACCCGAATGTCGTCATTTATGCGCGGTCGCAGATCGGGCACCGGGTCACGATTCATGCCAGCAGTGTGATTGGTTCGGACGGTTACGGCTATGTCTTGGATGAAGGCCGCCAGCGCAAGATGCTGCAGGTTGGCAATGTTATTATTCATGACGACGTCGAGATCGGCGCTAATGCGGCCATCGACCGGGCCACACTCGGCTCCACCGTCATCGGCCAAGGCACCAAGATCGACAACCTGGTCCATATTGCCCATAATGTCATCATCGGCCGGAACTGCATCATTATGGGACAAGCGGGTTTTGCCGGCAGTACGAGTTTAGGTGATTATTGCGTGATCGCCGCGCAGGCGGGAATTTCCGGCCATTTGAAGCTCGGCAACCAAGCCATGGTCGGTGCGAAGTCTGGCGTGATGCGAGACGTCCCAGACGGCGGAAGAGTCTTGTGGATTCCCGCGGGTCCGGAGAAGGAGACCAAGCGCCAGATCGTTGCAGTGACCCAGTTGCCTGAGCTTATTCGTCGCGTGCGGGCGCTGGAGAAGCAGGTGGCCGAACTCAGCGGACCAAAGGATTAGAAGCTAGGAGCTAGGAGGGCGGCGGGTCTTCAGTAGCGGTCCGGCAGCTTGCCCATTCGCGTCAACTTAAGGAGGCGGGGCGAAAGGGAATGGACGAGTAGATCTGTCGGCGTGATCGTCCCATTACGGTAGGGCGAAAACCTCGGCGCTTTTGGTCGGTACGCCCTTCTGTTAGGCTTCCCCATGCGCCGGGTTTTGAGCCATTCGTTACCCGCTGATAAATACTGTATCGGAGTACGGCTCGGTTGGTAATAAACCAACATGGGTATTGGCGTCCAACACGGGTTGGAGGGGGCTCAGAATGTGGCCTCGTTGCTTTAGCCTGAGAGCAAAGTCGTTTAAAGCGGGCAGTCTGAAGACCTGGGTACAGCGGCTTAGTCACAAACCGAAGTCACTCTAATCGGCGGGCAACGTATGGCTCAAACCCGGCGCGTTGGGGAACATAACGAAAGGGCGTACCTAAGCGCCGAGGTTTTCGCCCTGCCGTGGTGGGGCAAGATCATGGCGACAGATCCCTTCGTCCACCCGCCTTTGCCCGTGTCGCCTCGCCTCGTTATGTTGACGCGCATGGGCAGCTGCCGAAGCGCTACCAAAATGTGTTCCAAGCAGTTCGGCTATCGGCTATTGGCTATCGGCTATCTCCTTCTTCCCATATTCCAAAAACGCGATATCCTCCTGAGATAGCGAAACATCTGCGCACCTGAGGGAATCTTCCAGGTCAGCAATATTCTTTGGCCCAATCAGCGGAAAAACCGGGAAGGGCTGATTTAGCAGATAGCCGAGCACGATCTGGTTCACTGACAATCCGGATTTCTTCTGAAGAACCTGAATACGCTGAAAGCGTTTTCGGTTCTCTGAGTGGTCGAAAAGGGTGCGGACTCGAGCGTCTGGCGCGACCTGATCAAGCCGGTTTTGTTCCAGACGACGAAAATATCCGTTGGCCTGGGTCAGATAAGGAACGGCCCCGAAATTGTGCGCGATATGCCAACGAGCGAAATCAGCGTCGATGTAGGCCCAGGTTGGATCGGCATTCTCAAGGTTTACCTGGCCGAGACTCCACAAGTTCTGGCTGGCGATGAATCCAGGTATTCCTAACCGGAGCGCCGCTTGCCGAGCGGTTTCAGCTCGGATTTGGTGCCAATTGGAGAACCCGCTATGTTTGATCTTGCCGGCTTTTCGGAAAGTTTCGAGTGCGAGTAAGATCTCTTCCACCGGCACTACTGGAGCATCGCGGTGGACCCAATAAATATCGATACAATCAACGCCTAACCGACGAAGACTGGCATCTAGATCCGATTCGATTTCGCGCTTGGACAATCGCGGAACGTCCATCGATTCCAGCTTCGGATGAGCGCCCTTGGTCGAAATAATGAGTGTATCGCGCGAACCGCGTTCACCTAGCCAATCGCCGATTAACCGTTCACTTTGATGCTCGCCGCCTGGGATCCAGCCAGCGTATACTTCAGCGGTATCGATAAAATTACCGCCCGACTCGACATACCGATCCAAGATTTGCATCGACAGTTTGCGGTCGATCGTGCTTCCGAAATAGTCAGTCCCAAGACCGATCACTGACGCCTGAAGATCTGTTCGGGGAAGCGGTTTTATTTGCATGTGAACCTCTGAAGCAAAAGTCGTCAGTAATCAATTTTCTTGCGATAGCGTTATCGGTAAAAAAGCGTCTCGAGCGTTTATGTGGCTCAGCAAAAGTATTCACCGAATTGGACGGTTTCGCCGCCGCACCCTGCTTTTTCTTGCGGCGCTGGGACCCGGCATCATTACGATGATTGCTGACAACGACGCTGGCGGCATTTCAACGTACGCACAAACCGGCGCAAAGACCGGATTCGGTCTACTCTGGGCGTTTATTATCCTTGTGCCGATGGCTTACTACGTTCAAGAGATGACAGTACGCCTGGGTACGGTGACCAAGCGCGGTCATGCCGAGGCTATCTTTGACGGTTTCGGCAAATTTTGGGGCTGGTTTTCGATTTTTGACCTCGCGCTGATCAATTGGCTTACGCTGGTCACGGAATACATCGGCATGACTCAGGCCTTGCGCCTGTTCAATATTCCGGAGTGGGTCACGTTTGTCGCTGTCACACTGCTATTGTTGGGAATAGTGATTACCGGTCGCTATTGGACATTTGAAAAGCTCACATTTTTCTTCTGCCTCTTTAACCTGGTTTATATACCGGCCGCTATCTGGGCGATGAACACGGGAAACGTTGTTGAAGGATGGTCAGCTGTCGGAAAGGGTTTCTTCAGTCCTCATTTCACCTTCAGCAATACCTTTACTCCAGTCGCGCTGTTGACGCTGATCATGGCAAACATCGGCACAACCATCACGCCCTGGCAGATCTTTTTTCAGCAGTCTGCGGTGGTAGACAAGGGAATGGATATCGGCGACATCAATGCCGGGAAAATTGATACCTTCATCGGGTCATTGATGACTTGCATCGTGGCGGCCTTTATCATCATCGCCACAGCCGGCGTTTTCCACTTCAATCCCGATTCGGACCCAAAATGGCGGATGGTCGACTCGGCCGCACAAACGGCGGCCGCCATGCCCGAAGTGATGCCAAACGAACACCTGGGACAATGGGCCAAAGTCCTTTTTGCGATTGGGCTCTTTGATGCGGGCCTGCTCGGAGCACTCTGCATCTCGCTGGCTACCAGCTGGGCCTTAGGAGAGGTCTTTGGCTGGGCTCATTCGTTGAACATCAGTGTCCGCGAAGCGCCTTGGTTTTATGTGGCTTACGTGCTCATGCTGATGTCGGCCGGCGTCGTATCCCTGATTGCTTCCGTGGAAGTCCAGAACGTCATTACCATTTTTGTACAAGTCGTTGCCGTAACCCTGTTACCCGCAGCATTGACCTTCTTGATTTTGCTTTTGAATGACAAACCGTTGATGGGCGATCACGTCAATACCCACTGGCAAAATATAGCCAATTGGGGTATCACCATTTTTGTAATTGTTATCTCGACCGCTTACGGCCTTTCTGTGCTGTTTCCGGAATTATTCGCTTCCCCTCAATGACGTAAATCGAAATGGATACGCCAACATCGCATCCCGAGTTGAAGAGCGGATCTTCCTCGCTTGGCCACGAGGATTACAAACTTTTCTTTTTCTCACAGCTGCTGAAGCGGCGGATTTGTGCTGAAAAGTTCAATCAGAAGATTGGTCGAGTGACCGACTTGATCTTTCGGTTGGCCGAGCCGTTTCCTGAGGCGGTCGGAATTTACGTCGAACACAGCATGGGCCGGCCCAACGAGTTCATTCCGTGGGAAAAAGTAATCAAGATTGATGATGACGCGATTTTCATCACACCGGCTGAGGACGGGAAACCGTATCCGTCGTTCGTTGATCAAAAAGGTTGGATTCTACTGGGCGAACACTTCATCGGTCGCACGATTTTAGATATGGATGGACGCCAGACCGAAGTCGTCAATGATGTCCAACTGCTCTATTCCAAAGGTCGGATGATCATCGTCCATGTGGACACTTCGTTTAACGGCTTTCTTCGTAAATGGGGTCTTGAGCGGTTCAAATGGTCCAACGACCAACTCATTGCCTGGCGATATGTACAGCCGCTCTCCCTCGAAGATATCGGCGCGACGGATGCTGTTTCCCTTTCGATTACCAGAGATCAGATCAGGGAATTGCCGGGCGAAGACCTTGCTGACGCCATTGAGACTCTACCGGGAGAAGTGCAACATGCGGTCTTCTCCGTTCTCGATTCCGAAAAGGCCGCCGAAGTACTGGTGGAAGCCGAGCCGCGCGCGCAGCGGCAGCTCATTGCCAATGTCCGGCGCGAACGTGCCCGGACCATTCTATCGGAGATGTCGATTCCGCAACTTGCGGATCTATTCTCAGTCCTGCCGCACGATCAGATGATGAAGATGATGGAACTGTTGCCGGAGGAACAAGCCACGCGAATCAAAGCAATCATCTCGGACTTGGAGTGCACCGCAGATGCGCTGATGTCTTCTGATTTTGTCAGAGCGAAGAAGTCTAATTCCGTCGTGCAGGTCTTGAAAGAAATCCGTGGTTCCCGGCGTGAACCTCACAGCCTTTCCTATGTTTACCTTCTCGATGACGAACGGACGCTGCTCGGCGTCGTGGACCTTCGGGAGATTGTTCTTGCTGCCGACACGATGCTGCTGGGCGATATGATGGTATCACCGGTGGTTTCTGCTCAACAGGATGATACGCGTGAGGACTTGGCCGAGTTGTTTGCCCGGTATCAATTTCATCTGATCCCGGTCGTTGACGAGCACGATCGCATGCTGGGAGTGGTTTACTATCGCGATATAATGAAAGGGCTCGTCACGCGCGCGAGAAGCTGATTATGCCACGCATTAAGATGACTCGCACGGTGAGGATCGCACTTTGGGCGCTACGAATTTATCTGCTCGTACTTCTCACTCTGATCGCCGTCAAATTCATCCGAGTATTTTCTTCTCCCGCGGATCCAGCGCCTTCGCCCTCCGCGCACGCCGTCAGTCACTGATTGCGCAGGGCGGTAGCGGCGACTGTCCGATTAGCTCGCTGGCTCGATGCGAGCTCAAGACGTCCCCGGGGTTGTGAGCGTCAAACGCCAGAAACCGCAGTCGCCATCGCGACGTTCGCGACTAAACGATGATCCAACATTCCGAAGCGACGAGTCCGCGCAACTCGCTGCCGAGCCTGGCACACCCAATGCTAAGTTGATGCCGGCAACTTACCGGTGGTCAATGCTCTTCGATTCTTATCACTGCTTCACGCCGCAAGATTTTGTCTTCAAAATTGCTCAGACTCAGCTTGAACTCGAAGGCTACTGGGCACTGCGTCGTGCCATTTTCTGCCAGGAACAAGGGATCTTCCATGAGTCTGATCAGGATACGGTGGACGAGCGGGCAATTCCGATTGTCTGCGCGTCGCTAGTTGCTGGCATGGAAGACTTAGTGGTAGGCGTGGTTCGTATCGACGAGCGAGAGCCTGGCCTCTGGTATGGCAGCCGGCTGGGAGTTGCCGAAGAGTTTCGCAGCATCAAAAAGTTGAGCCCCGGCGTGGCGGTACGAAATCATCAGCCGGTCTATCGCGGCCTCGGAGCTCTCGGCGCTGGTCTTATCTATAAAGCCGTTTCAACCGCGCACGCGCTGGGATGCCGGGAATTCCTCGCCACGGTTCAACATCAGAACGCGCGTTTTTTCGAGCGACTCCATTGGGAGCCGATGGGCGAACTCGAGCTATTCGGCTTAGCCCATGTGAAGATGCGTGCGGACCTGAACTATTACCTGCCGGCGGCGTATGTATTCTGATTAGAGATGGATGATGATCACGCGACACTCAATCGACTGCTTTCATTTCTCGAGACGAACGCAGCGGTAGCTGCTAAGGCGACTATCCAGCAATCGTATCGACCAGCACACGCTCTCGCCGGCAACATTCGGGTCGGCGACGATTGCGCTGCGATTCCAGACGAAGACGGCTTTCTCCTGTTTGCGGCGGAAGGAATGCTAGAGTCTTTCGTGGCGAACGATCCATGGTTCGCCGGTTATTCCGCGGTGATGGTTAATCTCAGTGACGTCGCAGCGATGGGCGGTCGGCCACTCGCCATCGTCGATGTGCTCTGGACGCCAAATCTGCCGGAATCCGCAAACATTTGGGATGGTATGGCTGCCGCCTCCCGCGCGTATGACGTGCCGATTGTGGGAGGACATACAACGGTGACTGGCACGGGCAGCGTCTTTCTCGCTGCCGCAGTGCTGGGCAGGGCGCGGAAACTGATCACCAGCTTCGATGCGCGACCGGCCGACGATCTCTTGATGGTCGTGGATTTGCGCGGCGGCTATCGCGGAGAGAAGCCGTTCTGGAACGCAAGCGTCGGCGCTCCCGGGCAACGGCTTCGAGACGATCTGCGGTTACTGCCGATCCTGGCCGAGCAAGGTTGGTGCCGCGCGGGAAAGGACATTAGCAATGGAGGCATCGTCGGAACGCTGAGCATGCTCCTCGAATGTTCTAAGATTGGCGCCGAGCTTTGGCTGGATCGGCTGCCGCGACCGACCGATGTCTCGCTCGAGCGTTGGCTGATTTCATTCCCAAGTTTTGGCTATTTGCTCAGTGTGGCTCGAGAACATTCTGAAAAGACGATCGCTCTATTCGAGGAGCGCGGGATCGCGTGCGCACGCGTCGGACAAATGACTGCTTCACCGTCGATGATTCTGTCCTACGGCTCTGCCCGAGAAATTTTCCGAGCAAAGATTTAGCTCGCGGAGGTCCCGGCGTTCTCGGCATTTCCTGGCCAATCGGGGCAGCGTCGATCCGTCCCGCCAAAATCCTTTGATCAGCACCTCCTTAGGGCAAGAAACTGCGCCGGTCAGATTCGCGTTCAATTTTTCCACTACCAGATCGAGCGCTGCTGAGCCGACCGCGGACAGATTGCCGTCGATACCTGCGGCTGCACCTATTTCGTCCGATGTCCGATAGAGGTAAGCAACGCCAATGTCATCGGGAACCAGGAGTCCTCGTTTCGCGAGGAACCGGCGAACGGGCACTTTGTAAACCAGCAACGAGTCCGGTCGATTCGCGTCAAGCCACGCATAGAACTTCGCGTGATCCTCTCCGTCGTTTGGGATATACGGTTCGCAACGATCGCACACCGGAAGCTGAAGTTGCCAATCGAGAAAGGCGCCCGACCAGAGGTGGTTAGAGATTTGATTGTTGAGATCCGGCACGACGAGCGCGGGCCGCCGATAACCGAGCTGACGCATATGCTCAAGCGCAAGCTGCACGTTGTAAAACCCATGAAAATTTGCCCGATCGACAACGGTCGACCGAAAATAGGCGCTTAGACCCGCCACCGCGAAACCCTCAGTACGGAATGATGAGTGAGGATCTTCGTCCCGCGAGAATCCTAAGAGAACGCCACGGATTCCGCGCGCCCGTAACGTTGCGATCAGCCGATCCGCGTTGCCACCGTATTCGGCAAAGGGAAAAATCTCGACACGAAATCCGAGCGCGGTTGCGCGCGCAACGATGCCTTCATACTCCCAACGACACACATCCTTAGCGCGCCAACTCTCGCGTCCGCCATAGTTAGTGACGAGCGCGATCACGTCCACTTCTCCGCCGCCGCCGCGCCGTCGCCGACTTGCCATCAGCGCACTGACCAAGGGATTGGGTCGATAACCGGTATTTTTGGCGAGAGTTTCAACGCGCTGCCGCATCTGCACGCTGATCCGTGGATCACCACGCAAAGCGCGCGAAACGGTGGAAGAAGCCACGCCGAGTTCTTGGGCGATTTCCGCCATTCGCGTTGTCCGAATTTGCTGCACGAGTATTCTTTTGGCCAGGAGAGATCGCGTTTCGCCGATCCGCGCCCGCCGCTGATCTAAAACCCCATCTAAAGCTGTAGGCATTAACCGTGCCGCGGTTGCGCAACGATATGCGCAACAAAGATGGCCCAACAAACCAAGCAGGGTTCACCTGATGCTCTTTGCCATCGTCGTCGGAGAAGCAACTGCTTCGCCCCCGAAAACTGAATCGCCCCGAAACCAGATCATTCCATGCCAACCGTTGAAAAAGAATTAAACAAGAAAGGCGACTTTCTCGTAGATTACGAAGAGAAGGTCTTCCCCGATATCAAAGCCGATCCCGGCGAAAAAGCACTCGTGACGTTCCATACCGTTGCGTTCGAAGGCTCAATCTCCATCGTAAACACGCTAACCGCTACACGGTTGCAGCGGAAAGGATACGAAACTTCGATCCTATTGTATGGACCCGGGGTGACAATGGGTTTCCAACGAGGCTTCCCAACCCTCGGAGACGAAGCTTTTCCCGGTCATCTTTTCGTGAATCAGCGTCTGGAGACATTTATGAAGGAGGGCGGCAAAGTCTATGGATGCCGATTCTCCACCCAGGCACTCTATGGTCAGACCGAGAAAGCCTTTATTGCGGGTATTCGGCCGATCTCTCCGCTCGATGTGCTCGATATCATCTTGATGCACAAGAAGGCCGGTGCCGTGATTATCGACTCATGGACCGTGTAATAGCATGAAACGGCTCAAGGCGGCTGCAGTCCAGATCGCTCCCGACCTTTTTGGCAGCGGCACGGTTGATCGCGTATGCGACGCGATTGCCGAGGCTGCGGCTAAAGGTGTGGAGTTGGCCGTCTTCCCGGAAACGCTTATTCCTTATTATCCGTACTTTTCGTTTGTCGTCCCGCCGGTGCTTACTGGCAAAGAACATCTCCGGCTCTATGAGCAGGCGGTAGAGGTTCCCGGTCCGGTAACCGCCCGGCTTGCGGCATCAGCGAAGGACGCGCGAATGGTTCTGGTTGTCGGAGTCAATGAGCGTGACGGTGGGACTCTCTACAATACTCAATTGGTTTTTGATTCGGATGGTTCGCTCGTCTTGAGGCGGCGCAAAATTACGCCTAGCTATCATGAGCGAATGATTTGGGGACAAGGTGACGGCAGCGGATTTCGAACTGTAAATACAGCGGTCGGCCGCGTCGGCGCGCTGGCTTGTTGGGAGCACTACAACCCGCTCGCTCGCTTTGCACTGATGGAAGGACGCGAAGAGATACACTGCGCCCAATTTCCTGGATCGATGGTCGGACAGATTTTCGCGGATCAGATCGCCGCGACTATTCGCCATCACGCCTTGGAGTCTGGCTGTTTTGTCGTTAATTCAACCGGCTGGCTCACGGACGATCAAATCGCTTCGATTACTCCAGATACGAAACTGCAGGGAGCGCTTCGCGGCGGCTGCTATTCGGCGATCATCTCGCCAGAGGGTGTGCCGCTTTGCGATCCGATTATCGCTGGCGAAGGGATGGCCATCGCAGAACTCGATCCTTCCCTGGTGACCAAACGCAAACGAATGCTCGATTCAGTTGGTCACTATGCGCGTCCTGATATTTTTTCACTCCTGATCGACCGTGAGCCACGAGTGAACGTGAAGGCGAAGGCTCCGTCATCCCCAGTAAGCCCCCTCGAGCATAGAGCGTTCAATTCTGAAAGTCCCCAAAGCGATGATGCTGGATTTCCAAACAGCCCTGCTCACGAAGAAGCAGTTCCTACTCTCTGAACTGCAAACGCACGGTCTCAGGTTAGTCGATCTGAGCGTTGGCGTTTCCAGCCGCATCGGCGGTGCCGGCCCGACCGATCATAAGGCGGTCACGGTGCTGGGCACAACGATCATGGTACCGGTGCACACCCGTGCGGCCGCCCATTCGCCCTATGTTGCGGCACCTCCGGACAACCGCGGGATTTCGGTCTTGCGCGAAGTTGATCGTGTCGTCTGCGAAATTTCGTTTCCACCGCAGCCCAGATTCTATGCGTTATCGACCCAGGACGGCGTACCATATTGGAAAATCGCGCAGCTGCATTCTCGGGACACGCTTGCGACTACTGTGCTCCAGACCTGTGTTCGTTACGGAAACAGTGCGACGAAGTGTCAATTCTGCGCAATTGGCGAATCGTTGCGAGCTGGACGGACCATTGCTAAAAAGACTCCGGAACAGCTGGCCGAAGTGGCGGCTGCCGCGCAGCACCTTGATTCCGTCCAAAACGTGGTGATGACTACGGGAACGCCTCCCACGGAAGATCGAGGCGCGGCCGTACTCGCGGAGAGCGCGCTCGCCATTAAGGCGCGTACCGGTCTGCCAATTCAGGGACAGTGCGAGCCACCCTCCGATTTTGCTTGGTTCGGGCGATTGCGTTCAGCCGGTATCGATTCGCTCGGTATGCATCTCGAAGCTTGGGATGAAGACGTCCGCCGCCGCATCATGCCGGGCAAAGCGGAAGTCTCGGTTAGCTTCTACCTGGAAGCATTCGCCGCCGCGGTCGCGGTATTTGGCCGGGGCCAGGTGAGTACCTATTTGCTGGCTGGCCTTGGCGACAGTATTGAGGGACTACTCGAGGCCGCGGAACGCCTGATTCAAATCGGGGTCTATCCCTTCGTGGTGCCATTTGTTCCGGTAAATGGAACGCCGTTGGCCGACCGTCATCCGCCTTCGGCTGAGTTTATGCGCCGCGTGCTTCAGCCACTGGGCGGTCGGCTCGCGCAAGCCGGCCTGACTTCCAACACCGTGAAGGCGGGCTGTGCCAAATGTGCCGCTTGCTCGACCCTTTCCACCTTCGAAAAACAAACCGTCGAAGAAAACTAATCGCGAGCTATGCCCGAAGTCATCTTTACTATTCAGCTCCCGGATGGCTCGACCAAGGAATGCTACTCGCCATCAAGTGTCGTGTGTCGCTACTTCGCAGCGGGCGACGAAATGCTGGTAGCCGAGTTTCTAGCGCGGAGTCGTGAAGCTTTCGCTGCAGCTTCGGAACGTGTTCGCGTGAAATTCGGTTTCTCGTGCAGCTCGGCCTCCGCCGAAATGGCGGAGATCGAGCAATGGACGAGCACGCTGCCGGGCAATTCAACTCTGCGCGTCCTCCGTATTTAAAGAGTTGCCAAAAAATACTTTACCCAATCGTTCACGAGCCACACTGCAATTAGCCAATGCACGACGCATCCGCCAGCGAACGCTCAACCGATCTGCATTATCCCGTCATCGTTGTTGGTGGTGGCCAGGCCGGACTGGCAATGAGCTATTGCCTGAAAGAACGGGGTATCGATCATCTCATCTTTGAAAAGCACCGACTGGGCGAAGCTTGGCGATCGAAACGGTGGGACAGTTTTTGTCTGGTGACGCCGAATTGGCAATGCCAGCTTCCCGGATTCGACTATTACGGAAATGATCCTCACGGCTTTATGGCCAAGGAAGAAATCGTCCAGTACCTCGAGGCCTACGCACGATCTTTCAATCCACCCCTTAGGGAAGGGATTCTGGTATCAAATCTTCGGGCCGACGACTCTGGAGCATTTGCGATAAAAACAAGCCGAGGAGACTACTTTGCCGACCAAGTTGTGGTCGCTACCGGGGGGTATCACGTCGAAACAATTCCTCGAATTGCTGAGCGCTTTCCACCGACCGTGAAGCAACTGCATTCCGCTGAGTACAGAAATCCGGGAACATTGCCCGCCGGAGAAGTGCTGGTGATCGGCTCCGGTCAATCTGGCTGCCAAATAGCAGAGGATCTCCATCTGGCCGGTCGTCAGGTGCATCTCTGCGTCGGCGGCGCTCCCCGAACCGCGCGCCGGTATCGCGGTAAAGACGTGGTCGTTTGGTTGCACCAAATGGGCTATTACAACATGCCGGTAAATGAGCATCCATTGAAGGAGCGGGTACGCGCGAAAGCCAACCATTATGTAACCGGGCGCGACGGGGGGCGCGACATCGATCTCCGTAAGTTCGCGCTCGAAGGGATGAAGCTCTATGGACGGCTACAGGATGTTCGGGGGAACGTTTTACGGTTCGCGGACGATCTGAAACAAAACCTGGATCAATCGGATTCAGTTGCCGAAAGCATTAAGACAACGATCGACAAATATATCGAAGCCAACCAACTCGTCGCGCCGCTGGAGCCGCGCTACCAACCGTTGTGGGAACCGACAAATCCGTCGCTGGAACTAGACTACGTCGAAGCAAAGATCAGCGTGATCATTTGGTCGGTAGGCTTTCGCACCGACTATAGTTGGATTGAAATTCCGATCTTTGATGGGAAAGGATATCCGAGTCACCGACGCGGAGTTACCTCCGTCCCAGGTGTCTATTTTATTGGTCTCCCGTGGCAATACACGTGGGGCTCCGGGCGATTCTCCGGAGTTGCTCAAGATGCCCGGTTCCTGGCCGACTGCATTGAGGGGAGGCATTCCGACTCGATGCCGAAAACAGGCAAGCTCCTTAACCAGCTAGCCCTCGGCTCTTAGGCACGCCAAAGTAGTCGCAGCTTCCAGCTGTGAAAGAGGTGCGCCGCTGGAAGCTGCGGCTACGGTGCGCCTTGCAGTCTTTAACCGGGAACGACAATTCATTCGGCCAGAAGGCCAAAGTATTTGTCCGAAAATGATGTTATTGCAATACGACAAGATTTGGATAAAGAAATATCGTGGTGCGATAGATATGTTTTGAATGTTTGGATCGCCCGATTGTCTAAGGACGGTGTTTCCAGCAGCGGCAATAAGAGGCCTGCGCGGTCAGGCGTCGAGGAGATATCATCATGTTGTACAAATCACTCAAAGTCAGTCTAGCGGGACTGGCGATAATCTGTAGTTTCACCGTTGCGGCTATAGCGGCGGCAACTGTGAACAAAGAGACAATGACCAACAATGAGCGGGTCGCCGGGCTTAGGGTGACTAAGGAGATATTTGGCAAAATGCCAGATGGAGCACCGGTGGCAAAATACGTTCTGACCAATATCCATGAGGTGCGGGTGGGGATCCTGACGTATGGCGGCATCATACAGTCGATCGTCGTACCGGATAAAAACGGAACGCTGCAAGATGTGGCGTTGGGTTTCGACAATTTGGACCAATACATCAAGGAGAGTCCATACTTTGGCGCGATTATAGGGCGCTACGGTAATCGCATTGCCAAGGGCCAGTTTAAGTTGGACGGGAAACAATATCAGGTTCCGACCAACGATGGGCCAAATGCCCTGCACGGCGGACCAAAGGGCCTCGACAAGGAGGTCTGGGCCGCGTCGCCGATCGAGGGTTCAAACTGGGTTGGTGTTGAGCTGGCGTATCTGTCGCCGGACGGCCAGATGGGTTTTCCGGGTGGCCTGGAAGTGACAGTCCGATATACGCTCGACAACGACAACGAACTGGCGATTCATTATTCCGCCGTGACCGACAGGGATACGATCGTTAATCTGACCAATCATACCTACTTCAACCTGGCCGGCGCCGGAAATGGCAATGTGCTCGATCAAGTAGCCATGATAAATGCCAATGAGTTCACTCCGGTCGATAACACGCTGATTCCCACCGGTGAAATACAAGACGTAAAAGGTACGCCGCTTGATTTCACCAAGCCGATCGCAATCGGTACGAAGATTCATTCCGAGAACGATCTACTCAAGAATGCTGATCCCAAACAAGGCGGATACGACTTCAACTGGATATTGAACAATCCGGCCAATAGGAACGCTCTAGCAGCTCGAGTGACCGATCCGGAATCGGGTCGGACGGTGGAGATGTATACCACCGAGCCGGCCGTGCAATTCTACACAGGCAATTTTCTGGATGGGACATTAAAAGGCAAGAACGGGTTGACCTACGAACACTGGGGGGCGTTTACCCTAGAGGCGCAACATTATCCGGACTCGCCCAATCACATAAACTTCCCGAGCACAGAGCTCAGGCCAGGCGAGAAGTACACTCAGACAACGATCTACAAATTCCTGCCTATGTGAACTATTGGTCGCGTCGAGCCAAGCATGGTTTCGGCGCGACATCCGCTCTCTTGAAATGCGGCAATGGACGATAAACGTGCAGTTTTTGGTCCTGACGGCTCTGTGCCTTTGGCCGTTGCATCTATGTGCCTGGACCAATGGTCAACTTTTGATCTGGATGGACAGCGAGCCAGCACTAGGCCTCCGGCCGATCGCGAAGAAGTTTGCGAACGACTTGGGAATCAAAGTCACAATCGAAACACCGGTAAACATTGTCGATAATTTCCCGCTGGCCGCTCAGGCCGGTCAGGGTCCCGACATCGTGATATGGGCGCATGACAAGGTTGGAGAATGGGCCGATAGCGGCTTGATTGCTCCCGTTAAGTTGTCTTCAGACTTGGTTCGCAAACTCTATCCGCAAGCCTGGGAGGCTGTGCGGCACCGTGAGGCCGCTTGGGGTTATCCGATCGCGCTGGAAACTATAACGCTTATTTACAACAAAAAGCTTCTCGTCGGCAGCGCACCGACGGATCTCTCGCAACTGGTGTCAATCAACCGGTTGATTCAAGCTAAACATCCGGGCGCGAGAGCGATTCTCTGGGACTACAAGAGCGCTTACTACTCTTGGGGGATCTTGGCTAGCGCGGGAGGGTACGTTTTCAAGAGGCGCCGCACAATCTACGACGTAAAGGATATCGGCGTGGCAACCGCGGGAGCGGTTAAAGGACTTTCGAAGATTGTCGCGTTAGTTCGAAATGGTATCCTCCCAATCGGGCCGGTAAATGGCGAAGGGGAGGAGCTGATGGCAGAGGGCAAGTTAGCGATGACGATCTCAGGGCCATGGGACTGGCCGAACCTGATCGCAAGCGGAATCGATTTTGGATTGGCTCCAATCCCAGGCATAGAAGGGAGGTTAGGGCGTCCCTTTGTCGGGGTCACGCTCGCATATCTCAGTCGGTCGAGCCCGAATCAAGATCTGGCTAAAGAATTCCTGGAGCATTACCTCCTGACTGATGATGGACTCGGCGCGATAAATCGGGCAAAACCGATCGGCATTCCGGCGCTGATCTCATCGTACGAAAAGCTTGCACCAAGCGACATTCGTTTGCGGCAATTGAAGGTGGCAGTGGATCTTGGCCAGGTTATGCCGAACATCCCGCAAATGGGCCGCTTCTTTAACGCAGTTGGAACAGCCCTGCAAATTGCGACCGATGGTCAAGCGTCCGCCGGGGAAGCACTCCGAGAAGCCGCGATGAACATGTGAGGGGGAGCAGGAGTTGCGCATTGGTACGACAACAGCGAAGATATATCGCATGAGGACATAACACTTGCTTGAGCAGGCCGAGCTTAACCTTATCCGAACGATTAAATGCCCGCTACCTCCCGACGAGTTTCGCCGCGCCTCACTAAAGCCGAGTACGGACTGCTCGCAGCATTCCGCTATCGCCTTCGGCGATTCCTCCAATTCAGTGAAGAAGCCGCTCAGGTCGCTGGTCTCACTCCTCGCCAGTATCAGGCCTTGCTTGCCATCAAAGGTTTCCCTCAGCGAGAACGTGTAACCATCGGTGAACTGGCAGAGCAGCTCCAGATCGTTCATCATGCAGCCGTCGAATTGGTTGACCGTCTCTCCGCGCAGAAACTGGTTGAACGGCAGAATGATCTCGAGGACCGACGCAAAGTCTTTGTGAAACTCAGCCGTACTGGATCCAAGATTCTCGAGAGACTCTCGGCTGCCCATCGCCAAGAACTCCGCCGATTGGGTCCGCATCTCCTGCCTCTACTGGAGAATCTGAGCTTGGATGGAGGCGCAAAAGGCGGCGGCGAGTAGAGCGTGCGAGTTTTATGTTGATCGCCCAATATATATCGTATTGGTGAAAGCTAGGGCGAAACAGGCCGCCGAGGGATACCGAGGTGAGGCGTCTGAGCCAGTTACCTTTGCCACGACTTTGCTAGGTTCAAGCCGACGAAGACGAGGCATACGTCCACCGGTTCTTTTGGAATCCCGGGATGCACCAAAGCATACAGAGCGGTTCGATTGCGCGAGCCGAGGTGATGGTTCCACAATCGAACGGTTCCCATCCAAATTGCTCGATAATCTCTGACACTAAAGCCTTTGCTTCCAGGTTGTTTCCGCAAATGAACATGGTTGGGATGCCCTGTTTGTACTGCGGATTGAGTAATCACCAATCACCGATCACCAACCACCTGCCGGCGCTTCGCTTCCTTTAGCAAAGCGCGCACCTCTTCATCGGACACCTGGTTAAATTTCTGGTACCATTCTCCGACCCCGAAGAACAAGCGCGGAGTCATGTATGCGACAACCTCATCCACTTCGGCACGCAAATCGTGAACGGATGAAGGAGGTGCGGTCGGCACTGCGACCACAATCCGCGCCGGCTCTCCGCGTTTCACAGCGGCGGCCGCCACCCGCATGGTCGAACCAGTCGCCAGCCCGTCATCAACCAAAATGACTATCTTGTCCCGTACGTCAGCCGTCGGAGCGTTGCTTCGATACGCCAGTTCGCGCCGCTCCAATTCGGCTTGTTCCTTTTCGATAATGGCGTCGACCGTGGAATTTGAGACATGGGATCGTTCCACTACTCCGGCATCCAAAAAGCGTAAACCGCCAGGTGCAATTGCTCCCATCGCTAGTTCTTCGTGACCGGGAACCCCCAGTTTTCGCACCACAATGATATCGAGCGGAGCATTTAACGCCTTGGCTACCTCGAACGCGACCGGGACACCCCCTCGTGGTAACCCCAAAACTAAGACATCCGTGAGATTCGCATACTCCGCTAGCTTATCTGCAAGGAGCTGCCCGGCTTGGGTGCGATCGCGAAACTGAGTGACGAAAGGAAACATACCGGGGATTGCCGCGCTCTTGCGGTCCAGGATTCTAGCTTCCCAGATATCTTTGCGTAGACAAAGTGGAATTTAGAATCTGGCGGCTGGAGAATTGGCTATCGGCTATTGGCTATTGGCTATCGGCTATTGAATTATGGCTACTTGACCCATTCGGAGATCCGTAGCTTCAATTGGTGATGGAGATGATTCAGAATCTTTGGAGTGATGCCGACGCAACCGAATACATCTCTCGCTATCATAATCCGGATTTAGCTCTCCGGATTTATTGTTCCCGACTACTCGGCCAAGAGCCGCGTCTAGTTCTGCACGGAGGGGGCAACACATCGGTCAAAACAACTGAACCAGATCTCTTCGGGATCGAAACCGAGGTTTTGCGGATAAAGGGTAGCGGGTGGGATCTTGCTGCGATCGAACCGGTTGGACTGCCCGCGGTACGGCTGGAACCTCTTCTGAAACTGGCCCAGCTCGAACAGCTCTCCGACGAAGCCATGGTCAACTATCTGCGGGGGTGCCTCATGGACTCCTCAGCGCCGACGCCATCGGTCGAAACTCTCTTGCACGCTTTTCTTCCGCACAAATATATCGATCATTCCCATGCTCTGGCTGTATTGGCAGTGGTTGATCAAACGGACGGCAAAAACTTAGCGCACCAGGCGTTTGGGAACCGGGTCGGGTATGTTCCTTATGTCATGCCGGGATTCTCTCTAGCCAAAGCAGCAGCGAGTGAGTATCGCAGTAATCCGCAAGTCGAAGGACTGGTGTTAATGAAACATGGCTTGTTCACTTTCGGGGATACCGCCAAACAGTCTTACCTTCGAACCGTCGACCTCAACAACTTGGCCGCCCAGTTTGTGCAAAAAAACCGGCGAATCCCTGTGTTTATTTCGCGTTCCTGGCCGGAAAAAGAAATTGGGCACAGGGCGGACATAGCTCCTATTCTCCGGGGATGTTTGGCCAACGCCGGTAAGACTAGCAATCCAACGCGTTGGATCTTGGATTTTCGCCGTTCTGACCAGATTCTGGAATTCGTAAATGGTCAGCAGGTTGCGGACTACGCCAACCGCGGACCAGTCACACCGGATCATCTGATTCGGACAAAAGGCGCTCCTCTGATTTTGCCTTTCCCGGAAGCTAATAATTTACCGGAGTTTCGGCGCGAAACCGCGGGTGCGATTGCGGATTACATCGAAAGGTATCGAAGCTATTTCGATCGAAACAATTCCCAACTTGGGAAATCGAAATCGCCGTTGGATCCGATTCCCCGAGTCGCTCTAATACCGCACTGCGGGCTTTTTGGGATCGGGAAATCGGCCAAGGAAGCCGCGATCGTAGCCGATATCGCGGAAACCTGGATCGAGGCAGTGAGCGCCGCCGAGTCGATTGGCCATTTCTCTTCATTGGGCGAGAGCGAGCAATTTGCGATGGAATACTGGTCACTCGAACAGGTGAAATTGCGAGCGCTGTCCGAACCACGTCTTTCTCGACAAGTGGTGCTGATTACTGGTGGCGCCGGAACCATTGGGAGCGCGATTGGGAGAGCGTTTGCGCGGGAAGGCGCAGAAATAGCCATTGCTGATTTGGACCAGGGGAAGGCCGGGGAAATAGCCCGAGCGATCAAAGAAACCGCATTGGGTGCGGCTTGCGACGTGACCGACGCGGAATCAGTGAGAGGGCTTTTTGATCGGGTTTGCCAACGCTTTGGCGGAGTCGACGTGGTAGTATCGAACGCCGGGGCGGCGTGGCCCGGACCAATTGCGACGATAGCGGATGACCTCTTGCGAAAGAGTTTCGAGCTTAACTTTTTTGCTCATCAATTGGTTGCGCAGAATGCGGTGCGAGTGATGCGCTGGCAAGAAACCGGTGGCGCTCTCCTATTCAATATCTCCAAACAGGCGATCAATCCCGGTCCGAATTTTGGGGCGTACGGTATTCCGAAAGCTGCTACCTTGTCTTTGGCTCGGCAGTATGCGTTGGAATATGGTCGAGACAAGATCCGGGTGAACGCGGTTAATGCTGACCGAATTCGGAGTGGTCTTCTCACCGACGAGATGATCCGGACGCGAGCACAATCCCGTGGAGTGACTGAAAAAGACTACCTGTCCGGAAACCTCCTTGGGTGCGAAGTGACGGCCGAAGACGTCGCCCAGGCATTCGTTCATCAAGCGTTAGCCTTGAAGACGACGGGAGATGTTACCACCGTGGACGGAGGTAATGTCGCGGCGTTCTTGAGGTGAAGGGGAGCTGAAGCGCCGAGGCGCGGTGGCCGCCTGTCTCTAGGGGGCGTGTCAAGGAGCTGGGATATGACTATGGGCGGCGCGTCGATGCTACGCACCTTGCGGATGAAGTCGGAGTTCGTGCCCTTGCCGGCCCCGGGTGCTCCCCCGAGCAGAATCAACTCCCGGGGAACCTCATTGCGCTGCGGCCGAAAAGACCCTCTAGCTCCCGCCAGACGGCGCCGAAGATGAGTTGTGCGTCCTTGACTTCGAGGTCAGGGGAGTTAGTTCCAGTAGCCACCGGGGCAGCACCAGTTCCTACATTGTCGCGTTCCATTTCGAGCTACTTGGTTTCAAAACCGCTGTCCAAGTCGTGGCTGCGAGAAGCCGCGATGAGTTATTCTGACCGCTTTATGCCGACTTCTCGAGCTTATTCTACTCCTAGTACTCCTCAAAAAGGGGTTATGTTACAATCTCCTAGGAGCAGGGACAGCGTGTGTGTCGTTTTCCAAATAATTTGGCGCCATCCTTTCCACGCTATTTGGCGCCGAGTCGAGATTTTCTAACTTAGCAGATTGCGTCAGTACTCCTGACCGTTAGGAGACAGTCGACGGATCAATAGTGAAATGTTGAGCCGCTTCCGCGGCTATTTTTCGTCCCGACATCACCATCGCTTCTATCTCGGTACATTGATTGCCCTTTGAGCTTAGGTCTTTGTCCGCCAATCCGGCCTTCCGCGCGAGGCGGGCTAGGCTGTCGATTGTTGTGTAAACGCTCCTTTATGGCAACGCTCGTCCTTACCTAGGAAGCCTTTCAGGGGAACCGTCACCTTCAAGTAGGCTGCTTACACGGGCAGACGCGTTAGACCCGGATTGGAGATCTGCTGCCGTTGTGTTTTGCTGGGGGGATCGAGTCGCCAAGTTCAAGGCGGCTTGCCTTTACCTCATATGAATTCGACACCGGACAACTGGCCATGGGAAGACGTCTGAATACCGCTAGCGCAGACGAACACCAACGCCTGCACCTGGACCCATCGGGCCGCATCTGGATCGAAGCTTGGACCGACTATGTCGGTGATCAATCGAGAGCGCAATGGCTATCACATGAAGAAGCAGCGCGGTGGTAAGCAACAGCCCACGGGGATGATTGGCGCTGCGGCCTGAGCGACGCTCCGCAAGAACTCAGTGATCTCGTGCGCGAAATCCGTAACCACAGGGTCTTGTCAGCATACACCGCTCATGGCGCGGTGAGTTGCACCGCGAGTTCTTAGCCAAGGTGAAGCCAGACCTCGTCGCAGCCCGCGACGAAGTATACACCGAACTCAGGCGCGAGACGGTGCAACAGGAAATTCAGCAGCAGCAACAAAGAAGTATTCGGCGTTGCTAACCAAAGGAGACAACAGACCATGACAACGTTGCAAGAACGCATCGCGGCAGGACGAGCCGAAGCATCGCATGACGACAAACCCAAGATCAATCTTCCCGCTCTATTACCCACCTGAAACAGCGAGGAGGCAGATTGACTAATCCCTTTGTGGTAGTTGCGTTGGCCGGAGAGCCGGAAGCAGACGTGTTCCTGCGGGATACCTCGCCAAATTTGTGTTCGTTTCTGTTGCTAGACACCGGCAATCAATTCTAATATTTTGGCGTTGTGACTACTCCTCCCATGGTCGCCGGCCTCGATGTTGGGGGCACCAAGACGAACGCGACTCTCCTCGATTCCAAAGGGGTTTTTCTCAATAACCGGATGGTAGAAACACCGAGCCGAGTATGGGAGGGCCCTGAAGCGGCGATTGAAGCAATGGCGAAGGCAATTGAACTCGCCATCGGCGGTGCAGGAGTGCATTGGGAGTCGGTGCGGGTGATTGGCCTCGACACGCCTGGGCCGGCCAGCGCGAACGGGGTCATCTCTTCCAAAGGAGGCACGAACTTTTCCGGCAAAGAATGGTGGGGGTTTGATATCCGGACCGCGGTCGAAGATTTTTTCAAACTACCGGTGGTCTACAACAACGACGCCAATGCCGCCGCTCTCTACGCCCATCAGTGCTTCTTCGGCGAAGATTCGATGCGGCACTCGTCGGTGTCGGCAGTCGTCGGTACCGGCCTCGGCGGCGGCGTTGTCGACAACGGTCGCGTCATTCGCGGCTCTTGCGGCATGGCAGGTGAGTTGGGTCATATTCGAATTTCTCTGGAAGATTTGTTGCAGGACGATCAACCGATCCCGAAATGCAACTGTGGTCTTTACGGCGATCTGGAAAGCATTGCGTCGTTGACGGGCATTACGAAAAATCTGCTCCCATATTGGTTGTCCAAATACCCAAACCATCCGTTGGCGAACTCCGAGTCGATGATCGCCGCAGCCAAAGCCGTGCGAGGCTACGCTGAGAAAGGCGACGAGATGGCGCTCCGTATTTTCGAGCAACAAGCCAAGGCGATCGGGCGTATGTTCAGCATTGCCGCCAATTTTACCGACCCTGACGCCTATTTCGTCGGAGGCGGTATCGTCGAGGCTGAACCCCATTTTCGCGATTGGTGCATGGACATAGTTCGCGTGTCCACCGAGCTGCGCGACGAACAGCGTCAGATCGTCCAGTTCGCGGTAGTCCCTGACCTTGACATGGCAGGCGCACGCGGCTCAGCGCTGGCAGCTTTGCAAATGTTGCGAATCGCTGCAGCGTAAGGGGATTATCTTAGCCATTTCGTCGTTGGTGGGCGCTTTCGGCCGCTACGAAGACCCCAGGACTCCATCTCACGCTTGTTTATGGCTAATTCTAAACCTTAGTTAGCGTACTTTATTTTCCGATATCCCGAGTTCCGGAATATTCCGAGTTGGCGATTCGCGCTGTTGTCCGACGCTGATAAAAGCAAGAGGGCGGAGTTGTTCAACTCGGAATATTCCTGTCTGGCACTTTGACCGTAGCGGTAGAAGTGCTGGATGATTGAACGTTATTTTTCGCAGACGAAAGTGCTTATTCGTCTGCAGTCTGGTCCAGTCGGACCGTATCTGCCGGGCTTTGTTAGCGCTCTGGAGGAGAGTCGGTTTTCGCGGGATAGCATCCGTCGCTTGATTCGCGGAGCGGACCGTCTGTGTCGATGGCTCGACGGCCAAGGTGTTGAGCGCAGGAGCGACAACGTCCGGCTTAGTCACCAGGGCATGAGGTTCCTGATCAGAAAAGACGAGGCTCGCGCCGTGCTTCAAGAATATTACTCGGCTTGATGCGACCGCTGAACAGAATCGTGCTTATGGAAAGGCTCGACCTGCGCGAGCTCGTGAATGTCTTTGGAGGCGCACCAGTCGGCAAAGCGGCGGGTTGCGTTTATATACGCTCGTCGCGTATGAGCGTTGTTAATCTGTGCCGTCAAAAACTCGAGCACACGTCGCGCGGCTTTTCGCGTCGGGGTGAACAGAGGCGCCGGCCGGAGGTCTGGTGAAGGCGCGATAATCAGCTCGTTTAGGCCATCCCCCGCTGTATTCATAAGCGTGTGATAAGGACGTTATCACACACAATATGGCGCAGGAAAGGGGATTCTTCCCAAGCCGAAACGACAGGAGCAGTAGGACGCTCGATCGAAAAAAAGAGACTTTTGCGTGGCTAAGCGTCCTCGTTTTCTTCTCGGCTTTTTGCGTTCTGATACGCCGTTTGCATGCCGACCACGAGC
>Ga0209647_1000397_pt1 | contig 41012 bp, 31 predicted proteins | sample GraSoi_2013_60cm_FD_185827 | JGI IMG/M metagenome (GOLD analysis project Ga0209647, IMG submission 185827) | Grasslands soil microbial communities from the Angelo Coastal Reserve, California, USA - Sample 9_17_2013_60cm (SPAdes) (version 2) | ecosystem: Environmental > Terrestrial > Soil >...
CCATTTTGGTTGCTGCGAATTTTCCGAATCCGGAGCACACGTTGCGACCGGGACAATTCGCGAAAGCAAGGGCTGTGATTGACACCATTTCTGGCGCTTTACTCGTGCCCGAGCGGGCGTTAGTCGAGCTGCAGGGCAGTTATCAGATCGGAGTTATCGGCGAGGATAACAAAGCCGAAATTCGGCCGATCAAAATCGGACCGCGCTTTAACCGGCAGGTGGTTGTTACGCAGGGACTGAAGGAAGGGGACAAGGTCATTGTCGAGGGAATCCAAAAGGTTCGGCCGGGCATGGCTGTGACGGCCAAGCCCTACCAGGAGCCGAAAGCGGATACGGCTGGTCCCGGGAAGCCGGAAGAGGAACGAAAGCCAGCGACGAGCTAGAAATGCGGGAGGCGTAATGGCAAAGTTCTTCATTAATCGGCCGATCGTCGCGATGGTGATTTCGATCATCATGACGATCGCTGGGATCGTGGCGTTTCTTGGTCTTCCGGTTGCCCAGTACCCTAATATTGTCCCCCCCGAGATGCAGGTGAACACGACCTACGTGGGCGCCGATGCGCTTACGGTCGAGCAGTCGGTAGCAACCCCAATCGAGCAACAGATGAGCGGAGTGGACCGCATGAATTACATGTATTCCACCAACGCGAATAATGGGGCCATGCGTTTGGTCGTTAATTTCGATGTCGCCAGCGATCCTAACACTGATCAGGTGCTTACCCAGATGCGACAATCGCAAGCCGAGTCGCAATTACCATCCGACGTCCGCAACTATGGAATCACCGTTGTGAAATCGACGTCGGCGCCGCTGATGGTTGTCACCCTTACTTCACCCGAGGGGAATTATGACTCCATTTTTCTCGCCAACTACGCCTATATCAACCTGGTCGATGCTATGACCCGGGTACCTGGCATCGCCAGTGTCACGGTTTTCGGTGCGGGTCAATACGCAACACGGATCTGGGTCGATCCAGACAAGTTGGCGAATCTCAATATCACCGTACCGGAAATTGTCAGTGCGATTAATGCGCAGAATACTGTAAATCCGGCCGGCCAGATTGGGGCGGAACCGATTCCTCGAGGCCAGCCGTTTACGAATACGGTCAGGTCACAGGGGCGGCTCATTACCGAAGCGGATTTTGCCAACATCGTACTTCGGGCCAACGTGAATGGATCATTCGTTCGCATCAAGGATGTCGCCCGGGTCGAACTCGGCGCTCAGACCTATGCGCAGAATAGCCGGGTCAATGGCAAACCGGCGGCAGTTTTGGGTTTGTATCAACTGCCCGGGACCAACGCAATTCAGGCTGTGGAGGGAGTGCGGAAACTGATGGATGAACTGAAACAGCGCTTTCCCGCGGGCTTGGAATATGACGTAGCGCTGGATACCACCGCGGCGGTCACGGAAGGAATCCACGACATTTATAAGACGCTAGTCGAAGCGATGATTCTGGTGATTGCCGTCGTATTCATCTTTTTGCAGGGGTGGCGTGCCACATTGATTCCGCTGCTGGCAGTACCGGTCTCTTTGGTGGGAACCTTTATGGTGTTCCCGCTCCTCGGTTTCTCGGTCAATACCCTGTCATTGCTCGGTCTGGTCTTAGCGATCGGATTAGTTGTGGATGATGCGATCGTTGTGGTCGAAGCGGTTGAACACCACATCGAACATGGGCTCTCTCCGAGAGAAGCCACATTGAAAGCGATGGACGAAGTCTCGGGCCCGGTCATTGCCATCGCCTTGATTCTGGCTGCCGTTTTTATTCCGACTGCCTTCGTACCGGGAATTACCGGCCGGCTGTACCAACAGTTCGCGCTTACCATCGCGATATCCGTAATCATCTCCGCGTTCAATGCGCTGACCCTTAGCCCGGCTCTGTCAGCTCTCCTGTTGCGGCCCAAGAAGAAATCTCGTGGGCCTCTCGGGTTCTTGTTTGGAGCCTTCAATACCGGCTTTTCCAAGGCCACGACTGGATACGTCGGTTTATGCAGGTTGTTGATCCGTAGAAGCTTTTTGAGCGTGCTCTTTCTCGCCCTGTTTCTGGTGGCAACTGGATGGTTGGGTAAGCGAATCCCGAGCGGTTTTTTGCCGGACGAGGATCAAGGTTATCTTTATGCGAATTTGTCGCTTCCTGATTCCGCATCGCTTGAGCGAACCGATGAAGCCGCAAAAAACGTGGAAGACATTTTGTTGAAAACGCCCGGCGTTGAGAAGGTCACCACCGTTTCCGGTTATAGCCTGCTTAGCTCCGTCACTGATACCTATCATGCATTCTTCTTTGTGACGCTTAAGGAGTGGAAGGAGAGGAAAAGTCCGGAAGAACATGTTCAACATATCATCGCTTCTGCGAATCGGGCATTGACTTCAATCCCCGAGGGCCGGGCTTTCGTGTTTCCGCCGCCGGCAATCCCAGGCATCGGCACTTCCGGAGGCGTGACATTTATGTTGGAAGACCGATCGGGTCAGGATGTCCCTTTTCTGGCTGAACAAACCAAAGCGTTCATCCAAGAGGCTTCGAAGCGGCCGGAAATCGCCAGAATCACAACCACCTTTACACCTGCAGTACCGCAAGTGTTTGTGCACGTAGACCGGGATAAGGTTTTGAAACAAGGAGTCGAACTTTCCAATGTGTATAAGACCTTGCAGACCTTCATGGGTGGATTGTTTGTTAACTATTTCAACCGTTTCGGCCGGCAATGGCAGGTCTATGTACAGGCCGAAGGAGATTATCGAACTGATGCTCAAAACCTTGGCCAGTTTTTCGTGAGAAACACCAAAGGTGATCCGGTTCCCCTTTCCGCGTTCATCGATATCGAACGGGCCTATGGGCCAGAGTTTACCCAGCGCTATAACCTTTATCGATCCACTCAATTGAATGTGACAGCCAATCCGGGATTCAGTTCCTTCCAGGTGATGAAAGCGCTGGAGGACGTTTTTGCCAGCAAGATGCCGAACACAATGGGATACGACTACCTGGGCATGTCTTTCCAGGAAAAATCAGCGCAAAAAGGCGTGCCACCCGCCGTGATCTTTGGGCTTTCGCTGCTTTTCGTCTTTTTAATACTCGCCGCTCAGTATGAGAGTTGGTGGTTGCCGTTTAGCGTACTGCTCAGTACTCCCGTTGCAGTCTTCGGAGCCTTCCTGATGTTGTTTGGAAGACACCTGGAAAACAACGTTTATGCTCAGATCGGCTTGGTGATGTTAATCGGGCTGGCGGCAAAGAACGCCATTCTGATTGTAGAGTTTGCGCGCGCGGAACAAGCGCGAGGCAAACCGCTCATCGAGGCCACTTTGGAAGGGGCGCGTCTACGGTTACGCCCCATTTTAATGACGTCATTTGCATTCATCTTAGGTTGCGTCCCGCTCTGGCTAGCCGAAGGTGCGGGAGCCGTGTCACGTCAGATCATCGGGACCGCAGTGATCGGCGGGATGTTAGCCGCTTCGTTCATCGCGATTTTCTTAATTCCGGCGTTGTTCTATCTGGTCGAGAAATTTACTGGTCGAAAGCGAGAAATTAAACCAGAAGAGCCTCACCTCGAAGAGGTGGGCGCTTCACAGCCGGCTGGCACGACCAAACATTGATCTTTCCAGGAATAACGCCGTGATCGCCGACAGCGCCGAGAACGCCGAACGCCAAACGGGGAGCGAATTCCTTTCCCGTCCAACAAGCCCCGCTATTTAGTCTGCTTCACAGGAAACGCTGGGCTGCCTTTCATTCTATCCCTGCGGGATCCCTTTATCTACTATGACCAACGTGACAACCGGCAGTCCGCAGATTCTTGTCATCAACAGTGGTAGTTCATCGCTGAAGTTTTCGGTTCTGGAAGTTCAATCGGAATCGGTTCTCGCAAGCGGGATTGCGGAGCGATTGGGAACCACGAAAGCCTCGTTGAAATTCAGTGGCACCGATGCCGAGAAAATCGAAGAATCCCTTCCCAACGCGGATCACCGAGCGGCCTTACGCCGCGTGATTGATCACCTCCGGGCTTTGCTGCCCAACGAGGTCGACGCACTCGGCCACCGCATTGTTCACGGGGGCGAGTATTTTCGGGGCGCGGTGATTATTGATGACGAAGTGGTCAAGCGCATCGAAGAATTAAGCGGCCTCGCTCCGCTTCACAATCCCCCGGGCGCTCAGGGCATTCGCGTGGCGTCGGAGGTGTTTCCCGATAAGCCGCAGGTTGCAGTTTTTGATACGGCCTTCCATCAAACGCTTCCGCCCCACGCGTTTCACTATGCCATTCCACCGAAATTTTATTCCCAGTATCGGATCCGGCGGTACGGGTTTCATGGGACGAGCAACCAGTATGTGACCCAGGAACTTGCTAGACGGCTGGACCGGCCCTTGACCGAGATCCAGCTTTTGACCGCTCACCTAGGCAATGGTTGCAGCGCGACCGCTGTGAAACAGGGAAAAAGTGTAGATACGACAATGGGCTTGACCCCGTTGGAAGGCGTGGTCATGGGAACGCGCAGCGGGGATGTCGACCCGAGTCTTCACCTTTTCTTACAGGAACGAGAGGGACTCAGCCTGGGAGAGATCACCGATTTGTTGACACGGGAAAGCGGTCTTCTCGGCGTCTCCGGAGTGAGCCACGACATGCGATCGATCCTGCAGGCAGTCGACTCCGGTAACGCTCGGGCCGCGCTCGCGGTCGATCTTTTCTGCTATCGGCTCGCCCGTGCCCTACTTGGTCTGGCTGCCGGTTTGGAAAGGATCGATGGACTGATCTTCACGGGCGGCATCGGCGAGAACAGCGCCATAATTCGGGCCCGAGTGATGAAGCATTTACAAATTCTCCGGCCGGAGATCAACGAAACCTGGAACGAGCAGAACGGCCAGGAGAGTAACGGACGGATTACCAATGAGACGGGATTAGCCTGTTTTGTTATCCCGACTAACGAGGAACTGATGATTGCTCGGCAGACGGCCGCTTTGGTGCTGAGACACCAAAGCGGAATGACAAATGACAGATGACAAATGACAAAGGGTAGGCGTCAGATGCGAACTTACTGGCTCGCTGTTTGTTTGAATTTGTCATAGTCCTCTCGCGATGAAACCCGTGTTCTTTCTTGTTCCCACCGGTCGAGGTCAGGGTCTGACTACCGTTGCTCTCGGTTTGGTTGTGGCTCTCGACCGTCGCGGTGTTCGGGTCTCGTTCTACAAGCCGATTAGTGAGGATCGCGGCGATGAATCTCGGCCAGAACGTTCAACCCATTTTTTGCGAGCCACGACGAGACTGGCGCCGCCAGACCCGCTTCCACTAGCAGAGGCAACAAAACTTGTGTCGAGCGGTCGTCTCGATGAGCTTCTGGGAAAGGTTATCGGGACCTTCGAAAAATCGACCCAGAATGCGGATCTGGCCATCGTAGAGGGACTACTTCCATCGCCCGATGATCCTTACCGAGGGAGTTTGAATCAAGAGCTGGTCAAGACACTCAATGGCCAAGTCATTTTGGTCGTGGGAATGGCCGAGCGCTCGGTCATCGATTTGGATGACCAGATCGAGTACGCGGCAAAGATTTATGGCGGCATTGATAAGATCCTCGGTTTGATTGTCAACCGGTGCCCGATCGAGAGTGGTGGCGGGATATTGAATCATCTGCGTGATAGCCGGCTTTTTCGACGCGCAGATTGCCGCCTGATAGGGGTAATCCCCCACAATGAATCGCTCACTTTCTGTCGAGCAATCGATGTTCAGCGCCACCTTAACGCCACTGTGATCAATCCTGGGGAAGTGGAGAGCCGGAGGGTGAAATCGATCTCCATGTTGGCGCGGACTGTTCCTAATCTTCTACACACATTGACTCCAGGGGCCATGCTTGTGACGCCGGCTGACCGCAGCGATGTAATCCTCGCCGTCTCGATGGCTGCGCTTAGTCGTGTTCCATTGTCGGGGCTGATTCTGACGGGTGAAACCGAGTTGGACAATCGGATGGTCGAGTTTTGCCGGGCTGCATTCGCCACTGGACTTCCGCTGTTCCGGGTCACAACGGACAGCTATTCGACGGCGACCAAGCTCTACCAAATGAGTCCAGAAGTGCCGATTGACGATCTGTCAAGAATCCGGAGCGCGATGGACCACGTCGCACAGCACATCGATATCGATTGGCTGATATCGCATTCGAAAACGACGCTGGAATTTCGAATGTCGCCGGCTGCGTTTCTTTATCAGCTGACGGAAAACGCGCGTGCGGCTAACAAGCGAATCGTTCTGCCGGAAGGCGCAGAACCGCGAACCGTCAAGGCTGCGGTTATTTGCGCCAGGCGGGGGATCGCTCGTTGCGTCTTACTAGGAGATCGCGAAGAAATCGAAACGGTTGCGCGAAGTCAAGACGTGATCTTTCCCGCTGAACTCGAGACCCTTGATCCCACTTTAATTCGTTCAAAGTATGTTCGGCCGCTGTTCGAGCTGAGAAAGAGCAAGGGACTTTCGCTGGAGATGGCAGCAAGCCAACTCGAAGACAACGTCGTGTTGGGGACGATGATGTTGGTGCAAGGAGAGGTCGACGGATTGGTTTCCGGCGCTATCCACTCCACCGCAAACACAATTCGACCGGCTCTACAAATCATCAAGACTCGGCCAAATGCAAAGGCGGTGTCCTCGATCTTCTTTATGTGTTTGCCGGAGCAAGTTCTGGTTTACGGCGATTGCGCCGTTGTCCCAGATCCGGGCGCTGAGACCCTGGCGGATATCGCGATCCAGAGTGCCGATTCAGCTGCCGCATTCGGAATTTTTCCGCGCGTAGCCATGATCAGCTATTCGACGGGCGAGTCCGGTTCTGGGGTGGATGTGGAGAAGGTACGTACAGCTACCAGGCTGGCAAAGGCCACGCGGCCTGACTTGCTGATCGATGGTCCGCTCCAGTACGACGCCGCGTTCATGCCGGATGTTGCGAAAGCGAAGGCGCCCGAGAGTCCGGTCGCCGGTCGCGCCACGGTGTTTATCTTTCCTGATCTCAATACCGGCAACACGACTTACAAAGCGGTCCAACGGAGTGCCAATGTGATTAGTATTGGTCCGATGTTGCAGGGATTGAAGCGGCCAGTGAACGATCTATCACGGGGCGCCCTGGTGGACGACATTGTTTACACCATTGCCCTGACTGCGATTCAAGCTACGCAGTGAGCCCAGCGGCTGTGTCGAGCTTTATTGACGCACTTTTCATGAGCTTGCGGGCTAGCGGCCTTCAAAAACTACCACCGAATGGGGCTGCACTCGCCACATTATCGTTAATGCCGGGCGTTGATTTTCTCGTAATAAAATGCCGGTAGTCGCGTGGTTGGACGTATCGACGGCTGGATACCAGTCTCTGTCCGGTATCACTGGCAGAGGTGCGTCCACCGCCATGTCGGCCATGTTGAGAATTACGTGAAGATCTTCTTGGTTCGCTGTGAGGCCAGCGATGGTGAAGGCAAGGAACTGGGTCGTGTTGTCGTGCCACGCCGGTTCGTTTAGCCGTATTCCGTGCCACGCAATATCCAGAATATCCCGGCCCGGCAACGGCTTACCGGTGAAAAAAGCATTGCGCACGAGGCTCGGATGGCGCCGGCGCAGCGCGATCATACCTCGCACAAATTCAAGCATGTCTCGCTCTGTTTCAACCAGGCTCCAGTCAAACCAGGAAAGCTCGTTGTCTACGCACCAGGCGTTGTTGTTTCCGCGCTGGGTCCGCCAGATTTCATCGCCAGCCAATAACATTGGCACGCCCCGACTGATCATCAGAATCGCAATGAAGTTCTTTGCCTGACGACGACGGCGGGCGACAACCGCAGGGTCAGCAGTCTCGCCTTCAACCCCGCAGTTCCAACTCAAATTATCGTTGGTGCCATCACGGTTATCTTCGCCGTTGGCCTCGTTGTGCTTGTGGTTGTAACTGACGAGGTCACGAAGGGTGAAACCGTCGTGGCAGGTGATGAAGTTAATGCTGTTGGCTGGTAACCGCCCGTCATCAGCGTACAGATCACTGTTACCGGCAATGCAGGTGGCTACTTCGCCGATCATGCCGCGGTCGCCGCGCAAAAATCGTCGCATCACGTCGCGGTAGCGACCATTCCATTCGGTCCAGGAGAACCCAGGAAAAGCGCCAACGTGGTAAGGACCTCTGGCGTCCCAGGCCTCAGCAATAAGTGGCAGACGCGCGAGCGTCCGCGAAAGTTCGATGTTCCACGGCAGCGGTGGGTTTGGCAACGGCGCACCGTCTTCTCCCCGCACAAAAACGCTGGCAAGATCGAAACGGAAACCGTCCACTCCCATCTGCTCCACCCACCACTCGAGACAATTAACGATGAAGCGCGTTACAATGGGATGGTTGCAATTGATCGTGTTGCCGCAGCCTGAGAAATCGCGGTACTGGCGCCGATCGGCCGGATCGAGGAGGTAAAAGACGTCGTTGGCTAAACCTTTGAAGTTAATGATCGGCCCGTCCGCTCCGCCCTCGGCCGTATGATTGAAAACGACGTCCAGAATCACACCGAGACCGGCGGCATGCAACGCCTTAACCAGTTCACGAAACTCATTCTGATGGGTCCCAAGTTCGGGTGTCACACAATAGTGCGGATGCGGACTATAGAAACTGTGCGGGCTGTAACCCCAGTGATTTCGGAGACCCCGGGCATCGACACTTGGCGGCACATCCTGATCGTCAAAGGCTACTATAGGCAGTAGTTCTACGTGGGTGATACCGAGATCCTTGAGATAGGGAATCTTTTCTATCAGTCCAAGGAACTTACCCGGATGCTGTACGCAGGATGATGGATGCCGCGTAAACCCGCCAACGTGCAATTCATAAATCACCGCGCTTCCCAGGCCGGGCGGGATCGGCGATTTCCGAGGCAAAAGTTTACTATCGGTCGTGACCACACCGCGAATCGAAGTGCGTCCGCCGCTGTCTGCACCATTAATTGCGTGCCGTCGGTTCCAAACTGAGTCGGTTACGGCTCGAGCCCATGGGTCCGCAAGCTCTTTCCCGCCATCCGTGCGCCAAGTATAATGGGTACCAGCGGGCAAGCCTTCGACAAAAACATGCCAGAAGAAATAGCTCCGATTTGTGTCCGGATCGAGAGCGATAATCTGAACCGGGTCCGCGCTATTTGCAGTGTTATATAGCAACAACTCAACCCGCTTCGCACTTCTACTGAAGACCGAGAAGTTGACGCCCTCCGCCGTCCAGCTTGCCCCGGGCGGGAATCGCGTGCCAGACCGTGTGGAATATGTTTTCAAGGCTCGATGGTTTGTAAACCAATTACCTCCATTGCTGCGTTGATCACCGTCTTCGTAGGCTCTTGATTCCATTTATATTCATCCATTTAGAGATCAAGACCAGTAAGTCAGTGTAGGACCTTGGTACCATGGTTGAGAGCGAGCATCAGGCGTAGTGGTAAGCTAGAAATCATCCACGCTGCTACTTCAGGAACGCCGGCCTTGCCACAGACATGCGGCCAACGAAATATGCGCGATCCGAGCAATTTGGCGGACCACTCCCGGCCGTGATCGTCCGTTTGCAAAATGCGGTAAATTGGCCAGTTCAGGAGACGAAGCTAATAGCCTATGAATAATTTAACCGACAACCCCATTGATTGTTTTCGCGCTCGCTCTCTTTGTGCTGTGGCTCTCAGCGCGGATCGGGTCCTCTTTTCTCAAAAGGCGACTAAGCCTGAAAGAAGGCGTGCGTGAAGACTTCAGCCTTATCCTGGCAGCTACGCTGACGATGCTAGGCCTCATCATCGGTTTCAGCTTTTCGATGGCCATAAGCCGGTACGAGCAGCGTAAGAATTATGAGGAGGAAGAGGCCAACGCGATTGGCACAGAATACGTCCGGGCCGACCTCCTGCCTGCCGCCGACGCGGCCAGAGTACGTGCACTGCTTAGGAACTACCTCGATGATCGTATCTTGTTCTATAGGACCCGTAGTGAGCAACAGCTTCGGCAGATCAATGCCAATACGGCTCAATTGCAGAGCGAGCTGTGGGCCGCGGTCAAGACCCCGGCCGCAGCTCAGCCGACATGCGTCGTCGCCTTGGCCATTTCGGGCATGAACGATGTATTGAACTCGCAGGGATATACTCAGGCTTCCTGGTTGGACCGAATCCCGCTTGCGGCCTGGGGTCTGTTGGCCGTGATCGCCATCTGCTGCAACTTGTTGGTCGGTTATGGTGCGCGTCACCCCGAGGCGGAAGGCATCCTGATGTTAATTCTACCGACTGTGGTGTCCATCTCGTTCCTTCTCATCGCGGACATTGACAGCCCACGTGGCGGCGTCGTTCTCGTGCAACCGCGAAATCTACTAAGCTTGGCTCAATCCCTTCAGGCGCAATAACTAGGTACGCACTCTGAAGGTACATTGGGCAAGCGCCGCTTTTTGTGGAAATTTGGTCTCAGTTGCCAAAAATTCGTCCCCAAGATAAAGTTCACCGACGGAATCGAAGTCGCCCGACGAGATGCTCAAGCCGCTGCCGAGCGGCTGGAGGCCCGCTTGAGGGAGGTGGAATATGCCAACACAATAGCCTCCGGCTCTGAAGCAAGAATTGAACCGAAAAGAGTATTGGCTGTGCAGAAACTCATCGCAGGTATTGTCGATTTTCGAGAGCGGATGTTGCCGCAATATGCACAACGCTTCAAAGAGCTCGCACTCAGCCAGACGCCTGATGTCCTGTTTGTGACCTGTTCAGACAGCCGCGTGGTGCCGGACTTATTGGCCTCGACTCACCCGGGCGATCTCTTCACGATGCGGAACGTTGGCAATCTCATACCACCGGCGAGCGCGATCGAGTACTCGGTGCTTGTTCTGAGCGTTGCGAATATTGTCGTTTGCGGACACTCCGAGTGCGGGGCGATGAAAGCCGTAATGGCGAACAACCCACGGCCCGAGACCCCAAACCTGATCAAGTGGCTTCACCACGCGCACGCGGCGGCGTTCCGGCTGGAGCACGAGGGCGCGCTCGATGCGAAGTTGAAGCCGCACGATCAACAATGTGTTGGTGCAACTTGAGCACCTAATGTCTTACGCGATCGTCCGCGACAGAGTATCGGCTGGAACCCTTCGATTGCACGGGTGGTGGTTTGACGTTGCGTCCGGGAGTATGTGTGCGTATGACCGCGTAAGTCGTTCGTTCGAAATCATCGACCGGCAGATGGCCGATCGCTTAGTCGCGCGCCTCTCCTCGAATCCCAATTCAACTACTCAATGAGCCGAGAACTAGCGAATCTCAACCGGAGTCCCGACAGGCGAATCTTGGAAGAACTTGATCGCCATCTCCTTCGGTAGCCGAATGCACCCGTGTGAAGCCGGATAACCGGGCAGGTAACCGGCGTGCATGCCGATACCTCCGTGGATTCTGAGAAAGTAAGGCATCGGTGCCCCTCGAAAAACTGTGCCTCGAGGCTTCGGGTCCTTTTTGTTTTCCACGTTTTGCACCACAATCTGGCCGTCTTGGTCGACGTAGTCGCCGTAAAGGCTTGAAGTGTGGTCGATATCCTTGTCCATGACGCGGAATTTGCCTGGGTGCGTGTCGTAGCCTTCTCGGCCAGTTGAGACCGCTGAAACGCCAACGATTTGATTGCCTTTGTAGAAATAGCCTCGCTGATCCTCAACACTTATCTTTATGCTCGGCCGGCCCACGACTCCGTCACCGTCCCAATACGAAATGCCGTCGCCGCTTTCCTTACTTTTCCCGTCGAGAGTTCCGCCGCGCAAAAGCGGATTCAGGTGATTGCTATTTGTCGAGACACTCGAGTTCGTGGCACAACCAGCTAAACTAACAGCGCAAACAACGAGAATTTTAATTAAGAGATCCGTAAAGATCTTTCTCTTTTTTAGATTGTGCCCAACTGAAGCTTGGATTTGCTGCCGCACGAGACGGACAGCCGATCCTTTACCGATTACTACAAGTTTACTAACACTACTCAGACATACAATTGCACTTTAGTGCAATCGGGCGCCAAGTGCTCTCTCTGAACGATGCGGTGAAAAGGGATCGCACCAAGGTCCAATATCGGACCTGGTCTAGAATGATTAACTTTTGCCCGAGGCTCAAAGCCTGACGAGCGGCAACGGGCGAGAGGGAGCTCGCCACCGGCGAGCCGAACAGTGATGAAAGCGATCCTATACAAACCGCGAACCGGACGAGGTCCCAACGAGCGACTCAATCATTTCATCCAAACACTTAAGACGGAGCACATAGCGACGAAGAACTTCGAACGTATCAGCGTCGAGTGCGGATTTTACGATGACCTGGAACCTCCCCTATCAAGCCAAGAGCTACATCCGAAACGCCCTTTGGATTATCCCGCTTGCCGCTGTGCTTCTTGAGCAGCTGATTTGGTGGGTGGTGCACGTACTCGATGCCCGGCTCGGTTGGAATGGGCTCAGACTAGGCGTCAATGGCGCAGAGGCGTTGTTCAACTCGGTCACCACGCTTTCGCTTTCATTCACCGTCTTCACATTTGGGTCGCTTCTCGTGGCAATTCAGATCGCCAGTGGGCAATACACGCCGCGAATCATCGCGACGACATTGCTGCGCGACAACGTCATCCGCTATACGGCCGGCATTTTCATTTTCACATTCATTTTCGCGGTCAAGGCAGCGGGCCGGATGGGGACCAGTGTTCACCAGCTTGTCGCGTTCATCACGGCGCTCCTTGGTTTGATCTGCATTGTAGGTTTCCTGTATCTGATCGATCACGCGGCGAAAATGTTGCGCCCGGTCAGTCTGGTACAGCGCGTCGGGGAGCACGGGCTGGCGGTGATTGAGAGCGTGTATCCTGAGCAATTCGCGGAGGAGCAAAGCATAACATCACCACAGCAGAGTCTTGGGGCGACGGAGCGCACAATTCTTCATCGCGGCAAATCGGCAATCATTGTCGCAGTGAACGTGAAGAAACTTGTCGCCGAGGCGGAAAAAGCGAACGGTGTGATCGAATTTGCCTCGCAAGTCGGGGATTTCGTTGGCTCGGGCGAGCCGCTGTTCAGGTTGCACGGTGGTGCCGGCGCCTTCGACGAGCACAAGCTGCGGGCGTCCGTTGTCTGCGGCGGCGAGCGCACGATCGAGCAGGATCCGCTATTTGCGTTTCGAATTCTGGTCGATATCGCGATCAAGGCACTCTCAAAGGCGATCAATGATCCGACGACCGCCGTGCTTGCGATCGATCAGCTTCACCAGCTTCTGCGCAGCGTTGGAACGCGGAATCTGCGGCCCGATCAAATCCTCGATCGATCCGGGGAAGTTCGGGTGATCTTCCAGACCCCTAACTGGGAGGATTTTGTTAATCTAGCTTTCCGTGAAATCCGTTTTTATGGGGCAGAGCACATACAGATCGCACGCCGGTTGCGCGCGATGATTGTAAATCTCAAGGACACACTACCTGCCCAGCGGCATCCTGCCTTGGGTGAGGAGCTCGATCTACTCGATCGTATGATCGAGAAGGTCTATATTCTCCCCGAGGACCTGAAGCTAGCCAGAATCCCGGACCCGCAGGGCCTGGGCGGATCCTCTCACTCAAAAGAGTCGGCTTCAAATCATGGTTCAGGAAAGGATTGCGGTTAAGTTCTGGCTGACAGTCGGAGGGGTATGGATCCGGGAGTTAAAGATGCAGCTACCGATAGAGGCTGGAGCAGTTGGTGCGCTCTTGGCGGCCCTGTGGGGGATGAACCTCTCGATGGCGTTTGGCCAAATTCAAAGTAGCGATCCAGCACGTGAGAGCCTCGAGGAGCAGTTTGTCGACCCACTGACGACATTGCCGCAGGTTTTCTTAAAGGATGAATTCTCTCCCGTAAACTACGGCACTGATGTGCAAGCGAATCAGGTAGTCGCACGGATAATCATCCCACGAATCCCGCCAAACACACTATTGCCCTTTGTCCAGCTCGTCCGGCCGACGTTCTCGCTGGTGACAGTTCCGGGGCCCAAGGGAGGCACGCGTACCGATTTCGGCGACATGCAGTTATTTGGCTTAGCCGTATGGCCTTGGCCACCGGCGGAAACCGGTCTCAGGTCGGATTAGGACCGACGTTTGTCTTCCCGACGGCGACGTCCAAGCTAGCCGGGCAAGGCGCTTGGCAGGCGGGTCCAGCGTTTGCCGGTGTTTATACGGGCGTTCCGAGGCTCCTGGTCGGCTTCCTTTTGCAAAATCCAATCTCTTTCGCCTACACGTCACCTAATCGACGCTCGCAGAACAACCTGGCTTTCCAACCGGTGGCGCTCTTTAATCTCTGGGACGGCTGGTACTTGCGATCCGCGGATGCAACCTGGATATATGGGTGGCGGCCTCATTCACCGTTTCTGTTGCCGCTAAGTCTCGGAGTGGGTCGAGTGATGGTTCATCCTGGTTTGCCGACGCTCAACTTTTATGTCGCGGCAGGATGGCCTATCATCAGGACGCGCCAATTGCCTCCCATTGGAGTGTTAATTTTGGGGTAACAATCGGCTTTGGAAAAGGTCAATAACGCCGCGGAACGCGATGCCGAAACTGGCATCCGTGAAAAGGAGCAACACGGATATTGCCCCAAGGTCCAATACCGGACTCTGATCGGACCGGGTAAGTTTTTTTGCGAATGCCGGTTGCCAACCAAATGCAAACAAAGTGAAAGGTTGGACTGGAATCGTGTCTTCGCCCTTTCTAATGAGCGATAATCCCCTGAAATCAACGCAACTCTCGAGCGGCCATGGTGTCCGCACTGGGCTGAACGTCGAGGATATTAAAGAGTCGTTTCTCGACAACCTATTCTATGCTTTGAATCGCGCTCCTGCCTTGGCGACAAAAAACGATCTCTATACCGCGTTGGCGATGACGGTGCGTGACCGGGTGTTCCATTCAAGCGTTCGCACCATTGAAACTTATGGCGAACACAAACCTCGCGTAGTTGCCTACCTCTCCGCAGAGTTTCTTCCCGGTCCGCATCTCAGCAACAATTTGCTATCACTGGGCATCACGGCGCAAACGCGCCAGGCATTGTCAGAACTAGGCTATGATCTCGACGAACTGCTTGGACAGGAGGAGGAACCTGGTCTTGGCAACGGCGGACTTGGTCGTCTGGCATCGTGCTTTCTCGATTCACTCGCTTCACTCGAGATCGCCGCTATCGGCTACGGTATCCGATATGAATTCGGGATCTTCGATCAGGCGATCCAGGATGGATGGCAGACGGAGATTACGGACAAATGGCTCCGCCTCGGCAATCCGTGGGAGATCTGTCGGCCAGAAATCGTGTATTACAAACAAAACCCAACGCTGTGCGAAGTTCTGGATTACATCGCCTCCGGAGCGCTTGCTGGTGGCGATGCCAAGCTTTTCCAACCGTTGGTTGAAAACCTGCTTCGAGATGATCCGTTTCTGCTGCTCGCGGACTACGCGGCCTATGTCGATTGCCAGAATCAGGTAAGTGCTCTCTGGTGTGATCCGGCCGCATGGACGCGCAAGGCGATTCTTAATGTTGCTCGCATGGGAAAGTTCTCCTCCGACCGTTCGATTCGCGACTATTGTGAGCGGGTCTGGAATGTAACTCCATCACCTGTGAAAGTAGAATGACGCCGATAACGCCGATGACGCCGTGTTCACCGGGAACGGCGGCAGGGTGATTGGTGATCCGCGAGCAGTAAGCAGTAAGTAGTGAGTAAAGGCCGGGGAATCGAACGTAATGATTACGCCAGATAAGACCGTAATTCAAACACAGCGGGCGACCGTGGCAACTTTGTTTGGACTCCTGCTGGGTTTCGGGCTCATGCAGGTGGGCAATACATTCCAGGGTACGCTCCTGAGCATCCGAGGTGGTATCGAGGGTTTTACAGCCGCTCAAATTGGCGCGGTGGGTTCAGGTTTCTGGGCCGGTATCATGATTGGATCGCTGCGCTGCGGAAGATGGATCCAGAAAATTGGGCACATCCGCGCCTTCTTAGCTCTTGGAGCGATTGCCTCGACCGCGCCACTTGTGCACTTGCTGGCAATTCATCCGATTTCCTGGGTAGTGGCGCGCGCGCTGACCGGGTTCTGCTTTGCCGGACTGTTCATTGTGGTTGAGAGCTGGCTCAACAGCGCTGCGACGGAACAAACCCGAGGGCAGATTCTGAGCGTCTACGGCATGACGGGGCTGCTGGCCGGAATAATCGGGCAGCTCCTTCTGCCGGCGGCCAACCCGGCCGGGTTCAGAGCGTTCTGCGTAATCACGATTATTATCGCAATCGCCTCGGTGCCAATCGCTTTGACTCAGGCCGTGGCGCCCACCCATGAAGGCGCGGGGCCCCGAATTAATCTGGGGCAGCTTTATCGACAGTCACCCTTCGGACTGGTTGGCGCGTTCTTGTGTGGATTGACCACCAGCGCGTTCTTCACGCTGGGCCCGATTTTCGCGCAACGCCGTGGACTCGATACGGCCGGAGTTGCGGTATTCATGGCATGCGGCACTCTCGGAGGGTTTCTTTTGACCTGGCCTCTTGGCTGGCTCTCGGACCGGCTCGACCGGCGCCATGTAATCATCGGGGCGGCGGTCACCGCGGCCGTGACCCTCCTTATGATGGTGGGCGTAGTACCGAAGCAGGCACCGCGCTGGATACTCTACCTGTGCGTCGCCATTTTCGGTGGCACGATTGTTCCGACCTACAGCGTTGTCATGGCTCATGTGAATGACTCTGTCGCTGAAGGCGAGTTCGTTGCTGCCTCCGGTGGGCTACTCATCGTGCAGGGTGCGGGCGCGGTCGCAGGACCCATCATTGCGGGGTTTGCTATGTCGTCCTTCCAACGGGGCCTGTCACACACGATCATTGCCGCGCAAATCTTGATTGCCGCTTTTGGGGTGTACCGGTTGACCCGCAGGGCGGCACCGTCTGCGCTGCACAAACGAAGTTTCGTGGTCGAGCCGGCTATCCCGGTTGCGACCACGCTCGAGTCGGAACGTTCGGGAAGTGCTTCCCCGACAACACCCGATCGTGAGCGGTGAAGCCTCTCCAGAGGTTTCTCGCCGCCGTATTCAACAGGGTAGATAGCACCAAGGTCTCATTTTCGCCGTACCGCTAATTGCTATCATTAGGCTTGGTATGGCCAGCCTATGCCAGGTGTCCGAGTTGTACCTGCGCAAGTCTCAGTACAGGGACCGGCATATGCACCCCGCCACTCGTTCTGCTGTGAAATTTTAAATCAAACATCTTATGACTGCCATTGACCTAACCGAATACGGCCTGACGGTGAGCCAGGTTCACCGCAACCTTTCCTGTGGCGCCCTTTACGAGCACGCGATCCGTTACGACACGGAATCAAGCATTGCCGATAACGGAGCTTTGGTGGCCTATTCCGGCACAAAGACGGGCCGCTCGCCGAAGGACAAGCGCGTGGTCAAGCATCCGGCCTCCGAAAACGAAGTCTGGTGGGGGCCAGTCAACATCCCGCTTGAGCCTCAAACGTTCGCTATCAATCGCGAGCGCGCATGCGATTACCTCAATACTCGAGAGCAGCTCTACTGCTTTGATGGCTTCGCCGGCTGGGATCCCGACTATCGGATCAAGATTCGAGTCATCTGTTCGCGGCCATATCACGCGCTTTTCATGCGTACTATGCTCATCCGACCCACTGACGAGGAGCTCGCAAACTTCGGTAAACCGGACTTCGTCATCTTCAATGCGGGCGCCTTCCCCGCCAATCGGCTCACGGCCGGCATGGGGTCCAAGACCAGCATTGACCTTAGTCTTGAAGAGCGTGAACTCATTATCCTGGGCACCGAGTACGCCGGCGAAATGAAGAAGGGGGTCTTTACGGTGGCCAATTATTTTGCACCGAAGCGCGGCATCCTCTCGATGCACTGCTCGGCCACGGCCGACAAACAAACCGGCCGTTCGTCGCTCCTGTTTGGCCTCTCGGGGACGGGCAAGACGACGCTATCGGCTGACCCCAAGCGCCACCTGATCGGTGACGACGAGCATTGCTGGAGTGAAGAGGGAATCTTCAACATCGAAGGCGGCTGCTATGCAAAAGCCATCAATCTTACTCCCGAGTCTGAGCCCGACATTTTCCAAGCCTTGCGCTTCGGTGCCGTGCTCGAAAATGTGGTGCTCGAAGAGGATCGCACCGTAGACTTCGCCGATACCAGCATCACACAGAACACGCGCGGTGCCTATCCCATAGAGTTTATCCGAAGCGCGAAGATCCCGTGCGTGGCCGGCCACCCGACAGACATCATTTTCCTGACTTGTGACGCATTTGGCGTGCTGCCGCCAGTCAGTTCCCTGTCGCCGGCACACGCCATGTACCATTTCATCAGCGGCTACACGGCTAAAGTAGCGGGAACCGAGATGGGGGTGACCGAGCCGCAGGTTACCTTTTCACCGTGCTTTGGCGGACCGTTTCTGATGTGGCATCCGAGCAAATACGCCGAGTTGTTAGCCGCAAAGATGCAGCGCCACAACACGCGCGTGTGGCTGGTTAACACCGGTTGGATCGGAGGCGCTTACGGCACCGGCAAGCGCGTCAAACTGGGCTACACCCGCGCCATCATCGACGCCATCCACGACGGTACCCTGGCTCAGACGAAGAGGCAGCGCGATCCCGTTTTTGGTTTTGAAGTGGTGGCGGAGTGCCCGGGTGTTCCGCCGCAGATCCTGGTGCCGCGCGAGACATGGGGCGACACGGGAGCGTACGACGCCGGTGCGGCTAAACTTGCCGCCTTATTCCGCGAAAACTTCAAGGCCTATGAGAGCGGTGTGAGCGTCGAGGTGAAGAGTGCAGAGCCGGCGGGAGCCTAAGATGGGGACGGCACCGGAGCCCCAATGAACTGGCTGCTGCAGATCCACGCAACGCACGCAGTTGCACACGCGATCGGCGTCCTCGCCTTGGTTTGTTTGGCCGGAATGGCGCTCGGAAGCGTAAAGGTCCGCGGCATCGGGTTGGGGACTGCCGGCGTGTTGTTTGCCGGCATCCTCACGGGATACGTTGGCAACCCGGTTGATCACGCGACGCTGGAATTCGTGAAGGAGTTTGGTCTGGTCCTGTTTATTTTTACCATCGGTCTGCAACTTGGGCCCGGTTTCTTGGACGCCTTACGCCAGCAGGGCCTTGCGCTCAACGCGCTCGCCGCGACGGTGGTCGCGCTCGGAGCATTGGCGGCTCCGTCCCTGGGTTGGCTGCTGCGCATTGATCCTGCCGCAGTGCTCGGCCTTCTCTCCGGCGCAACGACCAACACTCCCTCTTTGGGTGCGGTACAACAAACCCTAACAATTCTTCCGGGCGTTTCGCTCGACCGGCAGGAATTGCCGGCACTGGCCTATGCAATCTCCTACCCGGTAGCGATTGTCGGCATCATCGGCGCCTTGCTTGCGCTGAAAGCGCTTTTTCGCATAGACCCAGTCAAGGAGGCGGAGGTATTTGCTGCTGAGCAACGGCGCGAGACCGAATCCCTTGAACGGCGAACCCTGATCGTCGAGAACCCAAACTTGGAAGGCTTGGCGGTCGAGGCCATTCCTGGGCGGCTGGAGACGGGTGTAACGGTCTCGCGAATTCGCCGTGGCGGCGAAGCCGAGGTACGCCTTGCCACCAGCGGCACTGTTTTGCAGAGAGCCGACCGGATTGTTGCCGTGGGCACTGGAGCGATGCTGGACCAGTTCCAGAGGATCGTGGGACGTCGAAGCGACGAAGACTTGCTTCAAGCGCCCGGCGGCATCACCTCCCAGGGTGTCCTGGTAACGAGCAAGCGCGTGCTCGGAAAAACTGTCAAGGAATTGGGGCTCGATCATTTGGACGGCGTCGTTATTACGCGGGTGACAAGGGCCGACTTCGAAATGAGCGCGGTGCCTAGCCTGCGCCTGCACTTCGGCGACGTGCTCCAATTGGTAGGCGACCAGGCGAGCATCGAGAAGGCAGCGGTTTTTCTCGGCAATTCGGTCAAAGAACTTGACGAGACGCACTTCATTCCGCTGTTCCTAGGCATCGCATTCGGCATTGCAATTGGCACCATGCCGATCGCAATTCCGGGCTTGCCGCAGCCGCTGCGACTCGGTTTAGCGGGCGGAGTGCTCGTTGTGGCGCTGATGCTCGGGCGCCTCGGCCGAATTGGACCCTTGGTCTGGCACATGCCAGCCAACGTGAACTTGGCCTTTCGCGAGTTCGGCATCGCCCTGTTCTTCGCGGCCGTGGGGTTGACGGCTGGAGGGAGGTTCTTTTCTACCGTGTTTAGCCCTGCGGGTGTACTCTGGGTCCTTGCCGGGTCGGTCATCACCATTTCGCCTCTCCTGGTGGTGGGCGTGTTTGCGCGTGCCGTGCTGAAGATGAACTTCATGGCGCTCAGCGGTTTGCTGGCAGGCAGCATGACCGATCCACCGGCGCTGGCGTTCGCTTCGAACATCAGCCACTCGGACGCTCCGATGGTTTCTTACGCCACCGTGTATCCACTGACCATGGTACTACGCATCCTCTCGGCACAAATCCTCGTGCTGCTCTTATGCGGATGATCTCCTCTGCCAGCCATGGTCGAAATTTATCGCGCTGAGAGTTTGGGCAAACTCATTTGGCTCAATCTTCGGCTCCTGCGTTGCCCCAAGGTCCTATAGCAGTGTTCGATCGGAGTGGCTAGCCTTTGTTTACTGAGCACCAGCTCTCTCGCAGGTGGATCTTTATGAATTTTTCACGAGTCGATACTGCGCGCAGCGAGGCAAGGTTAAAGATTTCTGCGATCCATACTCGAGGCGACGTTCAATCGAGCTCTCAATGATTAACCGAGCTGATATGAAATTGGCAAGAACCACACAAGGAAATCTATTCCTATGAACGAACCAGCGAAATCAAACTCCGGCATCGCGGAGTCCGACGCTCCGCGGAAAGCCGGCGTACGAAAGAAGAAAGTGACTTCGCCCAGCATCGCACCAGACCAACTCAGTCCCGAATTGCTCCGGAAGATGGACGCTTGGTGGCGCGCGGCTAACTATCTTAACATCGGGCAGATCTATTTGCTGGCAAATCCTCTTTTGAAGGAGCCGTTAAAGAGTGAACACATCAAGCCGCGTTTGTTAGGTCATTGGGGAACATCACCCGGATTGAATCTGATTTACGTCCACCTTAACCGGCTGATTAACAAGTACGACCTCGACATAATCTATATGGCCGGACCTGGCCACGGCGGACCCGCGATTGTGGCCAATGTGTATCTTGAAGGGACCTACACGGAATATTTTCCTAACATCAGCCAGGACGAGCAAGGAATGCTGAAGCTGTTTCGCCAGTTTTCGACTCCGGGCGGTATTCCCAGCCATGTCAGCGCGCCAACTCCAGGTTCCATCCACGAAGGAGGAGAATTAGGATATGTGCTCATGCATGCGTTCGGCGCGGCTTTCGATAACCCCGAGCTGATTGTCGCCGCCGTCGTGGGCGATGGAGAGGCAGAAACAGGCCCGCTTGAGGGTAGCTGGAAGGGTGTGAAGTTTGTTAATCCGGTGCGCGATGGAGCGGTACTCCCAATCCTGCATCTTAATGGTTATAAAATTGCTGGCCCGACGGTTTGGGGGAGAGAGACCGACGAGCTCATCCGCGACTTTCTCGCCGGGCACGGCTATGAAGCTTTCTTTGTCGAAGGAAGCGATCCGATGCAGGTCCATCAAGACTTTGCTGCGACGCTGGAAGCAGTCATTCTAAGAATTCGGGAGTTCCAAACCGATGCGCGCAAGCATGGATTCAAGGAAAGGCCGGTGTGGCCGGCGGTCGTTTTGCGGACACCGAAAGGTTGGACAGGGCCGAAAGTGGTAGACGGTCTACCGGTCGAAGGGACATTCCGTGCGCACCAGGTGCCTCTGGCTAACGTACGCAATAATCCAGCGCACCTGAAGCTCTTGGACGAATGGATGCGCAGTTACAAACCAGAAGAACTCTTCGACCAGGACGGCCGCTTCCGCGCCGAGTATGCGGAGCTCGCACCAAACGGCCGGCGCCGCATGGGCGATAATCCCCATGCGAATGGTGGCCTCCTTGAGGTTCCCTTGGATTTGCCTGACTTCGCTGACTATTCGCTTGACGTGAAGAAACCAGGAACAGCGCGTCACGAGTCCACCCGACAGCTCGGCCAAATGCTCCGCGATATTTTCAAGAAGAATGCCAAGTCAGCCAACTTCCGGCTTTTCTGTCCAGACGAGACAAACTCGAATCGATTGGGCGCTGTGTTTGAGGTGACCAACCGCTGCTTGGTAAGTAAGTTGATTGAGATTGACGACCACCTTTCACACGATGGGCGAGTGATGGAGGTGTTAAGCGAACACAACTGTCACGGGTGGCTCGAAGGATATGTCCTAACCGGTCGCCATGGGCTATTCGCGACCTATGAAGCCTTCGCGATGGTGGTGGATTCGATGGCAATGCAACATGCGAAGTGGCTCGAGCACTGTCTGCACATTCCGTGGCGCAAGCCCGTTCCCTCTCTGAATTACCTGCTCACATCCACCTGCTGGCGAAACGACCACAATGGTTTCAGCCATCAGGGACCGGGATTTATCGACAATCTCGTGAGCAAGAAGCCAAGCGTTGTTCGCATTTACCTGCCGCCTGATGCTAACTGCCTGCTCTCGGTCGCTGACCACTGCTTCCGCAGTCATAATTATCTCAACCTGATAGTCATCGATAAGCAGCCTCAGCTTCAGTGGTTACACAAGGACGTCGCGCGCGAACATTGCACCCGCGGCGCTGGGACCTGGAATTGGTGCAGCAGTGACGGAGACAAAGAACCGGATGTAGTGCTGGCCTGCGCAGGCGACATCGCCACGCAGGAAACGGTGGCGGCGGCGTGGTTGTTACGCCGCCATCTGCCTGAGCTGAAGGTGCGTGTGGTGAATGTTGTGGATCTAATGTGCCTCTGTCCTCCCGACCGGCACCCACACGGCCTGACTCAGGAAATGTTCATTAAGCTTTTCACCTATAGCAAGCCCGTCATCTTTGCGTTCCACGGCTACCCTGCGGTGGTTCACGGAATTTTGCACGGCCGCCCTGACACCGATCGATTCCACGCACGAGGCTATATCGAGGAAGGCACGACTACCACCCCGTTTGATATGGTTGTGCTAAACCGAGCGAGCCGCGTCCACCTCGCTTTGGACGCGATTCGGTACGCACCGAATATCGTCAATGCGGCAGAGCTAATCGCTAAAGGAGAAGCGATTTTGGCCAAACATCGCCAGTACATTGAAGAGCACTTTGACGATTTGCCGGAAGTTTGTGACTGGGTGTGGTCGGACTAATCGATTTTACGAGAATCAAAACTTTTACTTTCTGCAGAGCTTCGTCGGGCGTGGCGTTCCCGGTCAACCAGGTAGCATCTTTGATGAAGCCGGAACTCAATTTGATCGATCCGCGCGGGAGGACGCCACGCGCCGCCGCCATCGCCGGTATCCTCTTTTCGGTCCTCATGATCTCGGTCCTCCTGTTGTTGCGGCTCTCGGTCCGGGCGGATCCGCTGGAGGCGGGAACCTGGCTGAGGACCCGTTCTAGTACGGTTGCTCTGGCGCTGAACCTGGTGCCATTCGCCGGCATCGCCTTTTTGTGGTTCATCGGCGTGCTGCGCGACCGCCTGGGAGAATTTGAAGACCGCTTCTTTGCCACCGTCTTCCTCGGTAGCGGACTTTTGTTCCTCGCGATGCTATTCGCCTCGGCCGCGGTGGCCGGTGGAGTCATCATAGCCTATGGAGCGAGGCCCGAAGGCTTGCTCGAGTCGGCGATTTTTACCTTCGCCCGCGCCGTCACCTACGAGATCATGAATCTCTATGCGGTCAAAATGGCTGCAGTGTTCATGATCTCTCTGTCAACACTCTCGATCCGTACCGGTTTCATCGCACGCTGGATTGCGCTCCTTGGCTATGCGTTCGCGCTGATCCTCCTGCTGAGCGGGCGCTATATCGAGTGGATTTTACTCGTGTTCCCTCTGTGGGTGCTATTGATCAGCATCTACATCCTGATTGATGATTTCCGTCGGCCCTCCCAAGCTGCAACGACAAGCCCCGAGTTCAACTCAAGGCGATGACATTTTCGACCCATTGGGATCTGTAAATCGCTTTTTCCTTCCATATCGGGTGAATATGGGACTGGAACATCTCGCAATCGGGAGGTGAGCCGCATTAACGCGGCCGGGCGTTCCACGATCTCCGGGTGATCGTCCAAATACTTGTAGACCGCCGGAACCAAGCACCAAAAGGACAACATCGTGTTGCACCAAAGGGCTATTTCCAAGAAGTAATCTATTTGCCACAATACGAACGACGCTATTTCACCTGGAAAAATGTCTGTCCGTAACCCAATCGGCCATAAGAAGAATCCGGAAATCATACGGCGCGCAACCCGCTCGATTTATAGTTTTCCAAGACAAAAATCACTTGGCCTGAGCTTTTATGAGCTATGAATATCAGGTAGTAGTTATTGGATCCGGTTCCGCCGGGAGAGAAGCATGCCTTTCAGCCGCAAAAGCGGGATTGCGCACACTGCTAGTGGAAGAACGAGACCTGGGTGGTACCAGCTTGCATCGAGGCAACTATGCGGTCCGTGCACTCAGAGCCTGTGCGAGCTATCTGCGACAAACCGAGACCGCCTCAAAGGTCGGGATCTCACTCGATCTGATCGAAACTACCTGGGCCGATCGGCTAGTTGCGCAACGGCGGAGCAGCAGTCAACTCTCCGTGGAATTCAGCCAGGCGATCGACCGCGAAAAGGTAGATTTGCGTTTTGGTCGTGCGCGGTTGAATGGACCAAATAAAATCACCATTACCGATGCGCAAGGTCAGAGCCAGCAAGTTACCGCCGGCCACGTAATCCTGGCCACTGGCTCGCGACCTAGCTTTCCGAGCCAACCTGAGTTCGGAATCCTTAACACCGACCATCTACTTGGGAATCCTATTGTCCCGCGGCATCTTTTCGTCGTTGGTGGTGGCTATATCGGCTGTGAACTTGCTGCGATTTATCGAGCGTTCGGTACTCGAGTAACCTTGACCGAATGTAAGTCCCGCTTGTTACCGAGTTGGGATCCAATCGCGGGTGAGCAATTTCGTAGTGTTCTGGTAGCAGCCGAGGTTGAAGTTCTCTTGAATGAATCAGTCCAGCTGCCGCCACAGATTACCGGGAAGTCAACGAGCTATAAGTTGTCCACGGGCACAGTTGTTCAACCAGACATTACCCTCATCGCGACTGGCAGAATCCCGAACAGCGATGACCTCGGCCTGGAATCGGTGGGTTTGACTAGCGGTGCTTGGATTTCAGTCGATGAGAAGATGCAAACACCAACCGCGTCAGTCTATGCAGTGGGTGACGTTAATGGCATTGCCTTGCTTGACAGTGTTGCCGCAGCTCAGGCGGATGTGGCCGTGCGAAACATTCTGGGAACAGCGGCCCGATTCGACAAACGCTGGTTCCCAGAATTTCTACACACCGATCCGCCGATTGCGAGCATCGGCTGGACCGAGGACGAAGCCAAGGATGCCGGGCTCCAAGTCAAAGCGCTAACCTGGAACGGTCCACTCTTTACCGATAACGATTTCAGCACTGTCCAGCGCGAACAAATGGCTATCAAATGTTTGCTCGACACGGAAACCGACCGCATTCTGGGATGCCTCGGAATTGGTTCTCGAGCGGCAGAGATTATCAATCTCGTTTCCACGGCAATGGCTAACCGCCTGACGGCGCATGAGGTCGCCAATCTCTCAGTCGTGCACCCGAGCGCGACCGAAGTTTTGGTTCGAATATTGCGAGAGCATTTCTATGGACGAGAGCGCTAGCAAATTTTTGCAGTTAGCAACTAACAGTCGTTTAGCATCTGCTTTGCTCAGTAGCAGACCAACGATGAGCCTAGTATGAGCAACATTAATCATGATCCTGAGACCGGCGTATCCCTGGTGGATGACCCAGATAACGGATTGCTCGATAAGCAGCGAGAGCGCCCCAGTCAGGTAAGACAGGGATTGTCGCATACGTTAGCCGAGAAGAACTTGATGGCGATCACGGGACTGTTCCTGTGTGTCTTTCTCGTCGTACATCTATTAGGTAACTTGCAACTGCTGTTACCAACGCAAGTGGCCCAGTGGCAATTCAATTTTTATTCGAAGCTGCTTTCTGAAAATATCTTTATCCATGTCATTTCCTATATTTTGTTTGGCAGCATAGCGGCTCATGCCCTCTATGCGCTCGTAATAACAATAAAAAACCGGCAATCGAATGGGCGTCGTTATGAGTACGACCGTCGCGGCGTAAGCAGCAAGTGGTACTCTCGCAAAATGGGATTGCTGGGGACGGTTATTCTTTTCTTCCTCATTATCCATTTACGGGACTTCTGGTATCAGGTGCAGTTTGGCCATCTGCCTTTAGACAAAGATGGCCAGGAAGACCTGTATACCCTGGTAGTCACAGTATACCGCAACGGATGGTATGTTTTAATCTATGTTCTGTGCATGGTGGCACTTGGATATCACTTACTGCATGGTTTTTTCAGTGCTGCTCGGACGCTTGGCGTCTATCACCCGCGCTACGTTACCTGGATTCGAGTCGCCGGATGGACCTACAGCGTGGGTGTCAGCGCGGGCTTTGCTCTCATACCGCTATACGTGCACTTCGCCAGACTATGATTACGTTGGACGCAAAAATTCCCGACGGACCCCTCGAGCAGAAGTGGATCGGTTATCGTTCGACCGCTAAACTGGTGAGTCCGGCTAACCGCAAGCAGCTACAAGTCGTTGTCGTAGGAACAGGCCTGGCCGGAAGTTCGGTGGCAGCGTCTTTAGGCGAGATGGGTTATCAGGTAACTTGCTTTTGTTTTCAGGATAGCGCCAGACGCGCCCACTCGGTCGCCGCACAGGGCGGCGTGAACGCTTGCAAGAACTATAAGAATGACGGTGACACCGTTTTCCGCATGTTCTATGACACTATTAAAGGCGGCGATTTTCGTTCTCGCGAAGCTAATGTGTACCGGTTGGCGGAATGTAGTGCCAATCTGATAGATCAGGCTGTGGCTCAGGGCGTACCTTTCGCTCGCGAGTATAGCGGATATCTTAGCAACCGTTCTTTTGGCGGAGTCCAGGTGTCACGAACATTTTATGCCCGGGGACAAACAGGTCAACAGTTGCTTCTCGGTGCCTATCAAGCTCTGATGCGACAGGTAGCTGCCGGTACAGTTACTCTCTTTCCACGCCATGAAATGCTGGATTTGGTGACGATCGAGGGGAAGGCACGCGGCATCATTGTCCGCAACATGGATAACGGCGCGGTAGAACGCCATGGTGGCCACGCGGTAGTCTTGGCTTCCGGCGGATTCGGCAAAATCTATTATTTGTCGACATTAGCCATGGGTTGCAATGCGTCCGCCATTTGGCGCGCGCACAAGCGGGGAGCTCTTTTTGCCAATCCAAGCTGGACCCAGATCCATCCTACCTGCCTGCCCCAATCCGGAGACTATCAGTCCAAGCTGACTTTAATGTCTGAGTCGTTGCGAAACGATGGCCGCATTTGGGTACCGAAGAACCGGGACGAGCACCGTGCGCCAAATAACATTCCGGAGTCGGATAGAGATTATTACCTCGAACGCCGCTACCCGGCGTTTGGCAATCTTTCCCCCCGTGATATTTCTTCGCGCGCGGCTAAAGAAAGGATCGACGCCGGCTATGGAGTAGGAGCACTCAAGAACGCCGTGTATCTCGATTTTTCCAGAGCGATCGCCGAACAGGGGAAGCAGCGGATAGAGGAAAAGTACGGCAACCTTTTTAGCATGTATCAAAAAATTACTGGCGTAGACGCCTATGAGGAACCGATGCGCATTTCGCCGGCGGCCCACTTTTCTATGGGTGGTCTGTGGGTGGACTACGAACTCATGACGACGATTCCAGGGCTCTATGCGTTGGGCGAAGCCAATTTTGCCGATCACGGCGCAAACCGGCTGGGAGCTAACTCTTTGCTGCAGGCTTGCGTTGACGGTTACTTTATCGCTCCCGCCACTATCCCTAACTACCTGGCTAATGAAATCAAAAGCGGACCAGTCTCTGTCGATCATCCTGCGTTCGCAGAGACAGAAGAGGCGGCGCTACGGCAGTTGCAGCAATTGTTGGGTATCCAGGGGACTGCGCCCTCCGATCACTTCCATAAAGCCTTGGGAACAATTTTATACGATAAATGCGGTCTGTCGCGTTCCCGCGCCGGACTGGAGGAAGCGATCACGCAAATCCGTTCTCTGCGGGACCGGTTCTACGCAGACTTGCTTATTCCTGGCGGTCCTGACCTGAACAGCGAGCTCGAGAAAGCGGGTCGGATAGCCGACTATCTCGAGCTAGGCGAGTTAATGTGTTACGACGCCTTAACCAGAGAAGAATCGTGCGGTGCCCATTTTCGCGAAGAACATCAGACGCCCGATGGGGAAGCCGTTCGAAATGACCGCGATTTCGCTTTCACCTCCGCCTGGGAGTGGACCGGGATCGGGCAGGAGCCGGCCCTTCACCGGGAACCTCTGCATTTCGATTACGTTACTCCAACGGTAAGGAGTTACAAATAACGGGCTGTGTGTTATGCAGATACGACTCAAAATCTGGCGCCAGGAAAATAGAGCCAAACAAGGTCGGTTAGTAGACTATGACCTGCCGAATGTAGAGCCGGACATGTCGTTCTTGGAAATGTTGGATATGCTAAATGAACGGCTTGTCCGGCAGAGAGAGAGACCGGTGGAGTTCGATCACGACTGTCGCGAGGGCATTTGTGGTCAATGCGGAGTCATGATTAACGGAAGGGCGCATGGTCCGCTTCCTAATACAACCACCTGTCAGTTGCATATGCGGACATTTAAAGATGGTGATACCATCTATGTAGAACCTTTTCGGGCCGCCGCATTTCCAATAAAGCGCGATCTGAAAGTAGATCGGAGCGCTTTTGATCGCATTGTTCAGGCTGGCGGCTACACATCAGCTAGTACCGGAGGAGCACCGGAAGCCAACAGCATTCCTATTCGTCATGATGTAGCCGAGGCGGCGTTCGATGCAGCTGCATGCATCGGCTGCGGCGCTTGCGTCGCTACCTGCAAGAACTCCAGCGCAGCGCTATTTACCTCTGCAAAAATCACTCACTTGGCTCTATTGCCGCAGGGCCAGATAGAAACCCGCCGGCGCGTGCGACAGATGGTCCTGCAGACAGATAAGGAGGGCTTCGGCCACTGCAGCAATACCGAGGCGTGCCAGGTGGAATGTCCCCAGCAGATTTCAGTTTTGTACATCGCTCGGATGAACTGGGAGTATAACCGCGCGGTATTCTATTGAAACGAAGCGAGTGCGGAGCCGGTTGTAACCTCCCCATCATCGCAATTCCTAAGACCATTGAGTGTGATGCACATTTCCCGAACCTCTGATTACAAGAAAATGGGTTTGAGATTCCCAACAAACATCGCCGGTATTAGGCGGAGACCGAATTTCGTTGCGGTCTGAGTATTGTCAGCGGCTGAACTTCGTCATTAAAAGCAACTTGGTCGACTCACTTTCAAACTATGGACTGGAGATTGATCCTAGAGTTTCTTGTGCTCGCGGGCGCGCTGGCAATGGGTGCGCGGATGGGAGGGGTTGGGCTCGGCTTATGGGGAGCCGTGGGATTGCTCGTACTGGTCGTTGGCTTCGATGTCGCGCCGGCGAACATCCCCGGCGAGGTGCTGCTCATCGTGCTCACGGTGATCATGGCCGCGTCAGCAATGGAAGTGGCGGGTGGGATCGACTTCCTCGTCCGCGTTGCGGAGCGGATCATCCGCAAGAACCCTAAGCAGATTACTATCATCGCGCCGCTTGTAACCTACGGTTTCACCTTTGCCGCGGGCACGGGACACATCGTTTATCCGCTACTGCCGGTCATCTATGAAGTGGCGCATGAAAATGGCATCCGGCCGGAGCGACCCATGGCCATCGCCACCATCGCCTCGCAGCAGGCGATCACCGCGAGTCCAGTTTCTGCGGCGACGGCGGCCATGATCGGGTTGCTCGCGCCACATCATATCGGACTGGTGCAGATCCTTATCATCTGCGTGCCATCCACGCTCATCGCGGTGTTCATCGCATCGTTAGTGCAACTCCGTGTTGGCAAGGAATTGAAAGACGATCCCGAGTATCAAAAGCGGCTGGCGTCCGGCGAGGTGGAATCGCAGCGCGCCGCTAAGTCCGAAGCGAGCGCTCCGCTCAAGAAGGGCGCGATGGCCAGTGCGCTTATCTTCCTGGCCGGCGTGGCGCTCGTGGTAGTGTCAGGGATTTTCCCTGAACTGCGGACCGTGCCCGGCGTGGAAAAGCCGGTCGTTCTTTCGATGCCTTTTGCCATCGCCATTGTGATGCTCGCCGTCGCCGCTCTGATTTTGACGGTAACGAGGGCACCCGTTGCCGATGTGCCCAAGTGCAAGACCTGTCAGTCGGGCATTACGGCGATCGTTGGCATCCTTGGACTGGCCTGGCTGGGTGACACCTTCATCAATGCGAACCGCGAGGCGATCATCGGAGGCCTCAGCGCGATGGCGTCAGCCGCCCCGTGGACCTTCGCGTTCGGTTTGTTTTTTGCGTCGGTACTACTTTATAGCCAGGCCGCAACTACCCGCGCGCTGATGCCGCTCGGCCTCTCTCTTGGCATCTGGCCCGGGTTGCTGATCGGCATGTTCCCCGCGGTGAACGGCTACTTCCTGATCCCGAACTATGGCACAATCATCGCCGCGATTAACTTCGACCGCTCCGGCACCACGCGGATCGGCAAATACGTGATCAACCACTCCTTCCTCATCCCCGGCCTGGTCAGCACGACGGTCGCTGTCGTCGTTGGTCTGCTCATCGGCAGCGTGATCGGAAAATGAAAACACCTCACTGAAACCACATCCCCATGAATGTCACTCCTGAACGCATCGCTACCCTCGCCCAAACCATGGGCGTCTCCGCCACCGACCTCGCGGCGATCATCGCACACGGCACGTCGCATGCCTATAAAGCCGGTGATTACCTATTCCATGAGTCCACTCCGCGTCTCTGGATGGGGATCGTTGAGGAAGGTGAAATCGAAATTGTTCGCGGCCTGCACGGCAGCTCCGTCCGGCTCGCTACGCTCACGCCCGGTACCGCCTTCAGCGAGGGGGTGATGCTCGACGACTTACCGCATTCCGGCTCAGCCATCGCGCTGAGCGCAGTGCGCGTTTGGCAGATTCCGCGGGCGGTTTTCGAAGAAGTCCGGGCTGCGAAACCTGAGCTCTTTTACCGCATGGTTGGCCACGTTGCTCGGCGTCTCAGTGCGCGGCTGCGCGCGGCTGGTGAGCAGCTCAGCGGCGGCCCGGCACCAATCGTCGCGACTTGGCGCAGGGAGCACGACCTCCTCGGCGAACGCGAGTTGCCCGACACCGCGTACTACGGCGTGCAAACCCTGCGCGGCATGGAAAACTTCCCGCTCTCCGGCATCCCGTTGAGCCACTTTGAGCACTTCGTCCGCGCGCTCGCTTTCGTGAAGAAAGCTGCGGCAGCCGCGAACTCCGAACTCGGCGTGCTCGATCCGAAGCGCGCGGAAGCCATCAGAGCCGCTTGCGACGAAATCATCGCGGGCAAGCTGCATGAGCACTTTACCGTGGACATGATCCAGGGTGGCGCCGGCACTTCGACGAACATGAACGCCAACGAGGTCATCGCGAACCGCGCGCTCGAACTGCTTGGCCACCGCAGAGGCGAGTACCAACATCTCCACCCGAACGACCACGTGAATTGCTCGCAGTCGACGAATGACGCCTACCCGACCGCAGTGAAGATTGGCGTCGTGCTGACCCTCCGCGACACCGTCTCAGCGTTGCGCGAACTCCAGACGGGTCTCAAAGCTAAGGCTGACGAATTTGCTGATGTGCTAAAAATGGGGCGCACGGAAAATCAGGACGCTGTGCCGATGACTCTTGGCCAGGAACTTGGCGCCTACGCCGTGATGATCGGTGACGGAATCCGTCACCTGGAGCAGGTCAGCACAGAACTGCTCCAGGTGAACATGGGCGCCACCGCCATTGGTACCGGCATTAACAGCCCGCCCGGTTATGCCGAGCTATGCACGAAACGCCTCGCGGAAATCAGCGGCCTGCCCGTGACGCTGGCTGGTGATCTGGTCGAGGCCACGCAGGATTCGGGCGAGTTCGCACTGATAAGTAGCGTGATGAAGACCGCCGCCGTGCAGCTTTCCAAAATCTGCAACGACCTGCGCTGGCTTTCATCCGGTCCAAGGTGTGGGCTTTACGAGATCCGCCTGCCGGCGATGCAGCCTGGCTCCTCCATCATGCCCGGCAAAGTGAACCCGGTGATTCCCGAAGTGGTCAGCCAGGTCTGTTTCCAGATCATTGGAACCGACGTCGCTATCTCCATGGCCTGCGAAGCCAGCGAACTTGAGCTGAATATGGCCGAGCCGATCATCGCCTTTAACTTGCTTTTCGGCCTCACACTCCTGCGCAACGCTGCGATTATCCTCAACACCCGCTGCATTACTGGCATCGAGGCCAACCGCGAACGTTGTCTCGCCTATGTGCAAAATTCCATCGGTCTGGTCACTGCCCTCAACCCGGTGCTCGGCTACGAAAAGAGCGCGGCTATCGCAAAGGAAGCCCTCGTCACCAACCGTAGCGTCTACGAACTGGTACTCGAAAAGAACTTTCTTACCCAAGCCCAACTCGACGACATCCTCAAACCCGAGAACATGACTCATCCGCGAAAGTTGGCGCCACACGCTTAACACCGTTTTTAACGCAAACTATTCCAAATAGAGTGCTTTAGACTCTTCTCTCCAAGAAAGAACGGAATTCCGAAAAACAGAGGTCGCGCCATAGCGAAGCGGCGGAAATTCCACTGCAGGGCCTGCATCGTGCAAATCTCCCGGCCGCGGTGGACGCGCGGACTCGTTGGATTTCTTTACTTTATCGAGGCTTCTGAGATAAATTTGTAGCCTCTTCTGTGCCCATCCGTGCATCGCGATTGTTGTGCCGGCTCATCGAGCTGAGCGCCTTCGTTAAGGGCGCTTTGCTCCTTGTGGCCAGCGGTTTTGCCGCCGTTCCGCCCGCGACAGAAAGGTCGGTATTGGTCCTCTACTCCGAGCGGGGCGATCTGCCGGCGATCGAGGCGGTCCAAGAGAATATACGCCAGGTTCTCCACGCTTCGACCTCGCCACGAATCGAGTTGTTTTCTGAATATCTGGACTTTTCACGTTTTCCCCCGGAGCAATATGAGAAAATCCTCGTTCGGTATCTGCAAGAACGTTACGCGGGCCGCCAAGTTGACCTAGTTGTACCGGTTACCGGCTTTGCATTGGAATTTGCGCTAGCTCACCGCGAGCTCTTTCCCGGTGCTCCACTGGTTTTTTGCGCGATCGATCAGCGCGAGCTCGAGAAAATCCGATTACCTGCGGACGCCACAGGCATCACCGCGCATTTTGACATTGGACGCACGATCGAGTTGATCCTGCAGCTGCAGCCCAATGTCCCGGAGATCGTCTGTGTGAGCGGTACTGCGGGCTTTGATCAACGCTGGGCTGAGGAGACGCGCAAGATAATGGGACGATTTCATTCACAGGTTCGCACGCGATGGATTACTGACAAGTCACTGGCGGAGACTGTGGATGAAGTAAGCCGATTACCTAGAGACTCGGCTGTGTTTTTCGTTTCGATGCTGCGCGACGGGATCGGACAATCAATTTCATCGGTAGATGCCGTGCGAGATCTCGCGCGCGTTTCGAAAGCGCCTGTCTATGGTGTCTCATCGCAGTTCCTCGACGCGGGCGCAGTCGGTGGCGCCATGTTCGATTTCGGCGCAAACGGGCGGAGTACAGCAGAGCTGGTATTGAAAACACTGCGCGGGCAATGGGTACCCTATGGCGCGCCGGAGACCGAGAGCCGCAACTCGCTGCTGATAAACTGGGAGGCACTCAAGAAGGCGCGGCTGCGAGAATCGCGGGTACCAGCAGACGCTGAGGTGCGGCTGCGGCCGCCGAGGCTGTGGCAGAGCCATCGCACGTTCTTTCTCGTTGTAACGGGAGCCATTTTCTTTGAGGCGGCCTTGATTGGCGGGTTGGTTGCGGAGAGGTTTTGGCGACGTAGAGCAGAGGTTTCGCTGCGCCAAAGCGAGGAGCGCATGAGCCTCGCCGCGGAGGCCGCCAACCTGGGCTTGTGGTTCTGGGATGTGGGAGGAAATCAGATTTGGATGACGGATAAAGGACGCGCTTTGTTCGGCTTCACCCCGGACGAGCCCTTGGATTACGCAGCACTAACCGCTCGCGTGCATTCTCCGGATCGTCCGGCTCGAGATGCTGCGATCACGGGCGCACTCAAGACCAAGGGCGAATACGCGGTGGAGTATCGCGTGGTGCTGCCAGATGGGAGACTGCGCTGGATCGGCGCACGGGGCCATTGCACAAACAACGGGGACACCAACAGCACCAGGCTTCTTGGTGTCTCGACGGACATAACCGCGCAGAAGCAAGCGCAGGAGGCGCTGCGGGAGAGCGAGGCTCGTTTTCGCACCCTCGCCGACACAGCGCCTGTGATGATCTGGATGTCTGGCACAGACAAGCTCTGCACCTTTTTCAATAAGGGATGGCTCGACTTTACTGGCCGCCCTTTGGGGCAAGAACTCGGCAACGGGTGGGCAGAAAGCGTTCACCGTGAAGACCTCGACGGCTGTCTCGAAGTCTATGTTAACTCCTTTGAGGCACGACATCCCTTCACGATGGAGTACCGCTTGCGACGAAAGGACGGTGAATATCGATGGGTTGTGGATAGTGGAGCGCCGCGTTTTGCCCCAGATGGCACGTTTCTTGGCTACATCGGTTCTTGCATCGATATCACCGAGCGCAAGCAGGCGCAGGACCGGTTCCGACTCGTGGTAGAAGCTTCGCCCACCGGCATCGTCCTGGTCGACGCGCAAGGTCGCATCGTACTGGTGAACGCCCGCGCCGAAAAATTGTTCGGTTATGGACGCGAGGAGCTCATCGGTCAACCCATCGAACTCCTCGTACCGGAGCGGTTCCGCGAACACTCGGCCCATCGGGCGTGCTTTCATGCCACGCCTGAGGCATGGGCTCTGGGTGCCGGTCGGGAGTTGTTCGGCCGGCGGAAGGATGCAACCGAGTTCCCCGTCGAGCTCGGGACCAGCCCAATTCAAAGCCTGGAAGGCACGCTGATTTTGAGCGCCATTGTGGACATCACCGAGCGCAAGCAGGCCGAAGCGGAAGCACGGAAGCACCGCGAGGAACTCGCGCACCTCAGCCGCGTCGCGATCATGGGAGAACTGGCTGCATCACTTGCGCACGAGCTAAACCAGCCGCTCACCGGCATCGTGAACAACGCAAGTGCCGGCCGGCGTTTCATAGCAAAAGGGCGTGCGGACCTGCCGAAACTAGATCGCCTCTTCGAAGCCGTCGTCGAAGACGGGCGCCGGGCAGGTGGAATCATTCGGGGCATTCGCGCCATGGTGCACAAAGACAACCAAGTCCGCGGTCCCGTTAACCTCAACGACGTCATCGCCAGTGTGCTGCGGTTGGTCCACTCGGACGCGCTCGAGCACCACTGCGTGCTGGTCACCGAGCCAGATCCGGAGTTGCCATTGGTTAAGGGGGATCAGGTGCAGCTGCAGCAAGTGCTGCTCAACCTCGTAGTGAATGCTTTCGAAGCGATGGGTGAGACGCCATTGGCTGAGCGTCGCGTGATCATCCGTAGCGAGCGCGAATCCGACGGTCGCGTGCGGGTGAGCGTGCGCGATTTTGGAACCGGCCTGTCGGTGGAAAATCCGGAGCGAATTTTCGAGCACTTCTTTTCGACGAAGCACGGTGGTCTGGGCATGGGCCTTGCCATTGTACGGTCGATCATCTCCTCACACGACGGTGAGTTGGCCGCTGTGAATGCCGAGGGTGGAGGCACATGCGTGTATTTCTTGTTGCCGGCTATTGCGGAGGGCGCGGCATGAAGGAGCGGGAACCGCGGGTTTTTGTCGTGGATGACGACCGATCGGTGCGCACGAGTCTCGCCACGCTGCTCGAGAGCGACGGTTACACGGTCGACACCTTTGTTAGTGCCGCCGACTACCTGGCGAAGGCACCCCACCTCGGTCCGGCGTGTCTTGTGCTTGACGTGCGATTACCGGGACTCGACGGCCTTGCGCTCCAGCGGCAATTGGCGGAACGCGGCAGGACGGAGCAAATCGTGTTTATTACTGGACACGGCGACATTCCGATGGGTATTCAGGCAATGAAGCGGGGCGCAGTCGACTTTCTGCCAAAGCCGTTTGACGACGGCGCCCTCCTCAATGCCGTTGGACAGGCGCTCGCGTGTTCCGCCGAGAATTGGCGAAAGTGCGACGAAGTCGCGCAAGTTCGCGCGCGTATCGCGACGCTCACTCCTCGGGAGTTCGAAGTCTTCCGGCTAGTGCTCGCGGGGCTGCTTAACAAACAGATCGCCGCGGAACTCGGTGCTGCGCTACGCACGGTCAAAACGCATCGCGGCCGCGTGATGCACAAAATGGGTGTAGACTCGGTGGCCGAGTTGGCCCGCTTGGCTCAAAAGGCGGGCGTCACCCCGGCCCCGCTCGGCCCCTAAGGGTCATAGCAAAAGGCAGGAAACACTTTAGACTTAATCGTGGACTCATGCAGTGCCGGCCCTGCGCCTGGAATCATCAAGCCGATTTGCATTCTCGATGACGACTCTTCGGTATTGAGTTCACTTCAGCAGTTGCTCGATTCGGATGGCTTCGAAGCGTGGACGTTCGATAGTCCGGATCGATTCCTCGCTTACGCTCAAGAGCATTCAGTGAAGCTGGCCATACTTGACGTCTGGATGCCGGAAACGAACGGCATCGAAGTACAGGAGCGCCTGCTCGAGTTATCGCCGGACACACGAGTCATCGTGATAACGGGCCGCGAAGAACCGACGATTCGCGCCGCCGCATTAGCAGGCGGTGCATTCGCATTTCTGGCCAAGCCGTTCGAAGACGAGGCGTTTCTCGCGCTGGTGCGTGGCGCGCTTGGCGAAGCGGCATGATAGTCTGCCGAAACAAAGCTCGATGAGTTTACCTCTAAGAGAGGTTATCACTACAATGAGGGCGATCGCCGCTTATCGCACCAAGGATTCGCGCGACGCCCAATTTACTATTGTTCGCGAATTAGCGGATGGGGGAAAGACGCTCATCTTAACTGGCACTCTCAAAATAACAGGTGAGTCAGGGACCTATACCGTTCGTCGTGTCTGGCGAAAGCGCTGACTCGCTAGCCGCAATAAGCATGTAGCCCGCAAAATCTCAGGCGCTAAATCCGGAGCGGCGCGCGCATTGCGGGCTGGTCAGCTCTCCTTTTTTGCCGGCGTATACGGTGGTGGAGTCCGATCGATAGCTTCCACTTTGGTCGGCTGGTCGGGCATGGTTGGTTGAGGGAGGCGCACCATAAGCCAAGTCTGAGTATTACCTGTATCAAAATGGATAGCTGCAGATGTTACATCTTTCGTCAGGTTGTACAGGCCGGTTTCAATTACGGTCTTGCCATTTTGGCCGACTCGCCAAGCGGCCAGCTGGCTCTCACCATCTACCGAGCCAATGATCTGTTCGCTCCCGCCGGTCAAAGTGTTCTTATAAGCGCCGCTGATGACGCCCTGCTTGCTGATCGAGAGCTGAAAGAACATAACCGCATCCCCTTTTTGCTCTTGGGTCAGAGCCCAAACGCCCATCGGTAGCCACTCCTCCGACCCCTCTTTTTTAGCGGGTGTGGGAGGAGGCGTTTCTGCAACCGTATTAGCAAGTTTGACAGCCTTTTCGGTATAGGCCTTGGTCGAGCCCGCAGGCTTGCCATCGACATAGACCGTATCTCCCTGGTAGACGGTGCTTACGCCGTAATCGTAGTAGTGAGGTTCAGAAGTTGCGGCGCCCGTAACGAACCCACTTACAAACCCCGCGGTAGCAGGAGCCCACCACCACCAGGGATTGCTCGGATATGCACCTACGTAACCCGGATACGAGCTGCCCCACCAGTAGTCGTCAAAAAGATCATCGTGGTAGTCCTGGACATCGTTCCAGATCTGGTCGGCGCGATCATAGCGGTAATCCCACGTGTCTTTGCGAAAGTTCTGCCAATCCTCCCGGTTGGTATCTCTCCAGGCTTGGCGATCCTCGCGCGCACTATTCAGATTGTTCCAGCGTTGATCCTGATTCTGCTGAAAGTTGTTAAGCCTGTCCTGGCGCTGACCCGACCAATTGTTCCAAGAATCCTGACGATTATTGACCGCCTGTTGCCATTTGTCTCCTCGATTCTGGCTCCACTCGTTCCAGTTCGAGCGGTTTTCGCCGGCCGCAAAACGTTGCTCGCGATTACCCGCGCCGAGACCCGCCGCGCCGAGAGTCCCCGCCCCGAGAGTCGCTGCGCCGAGAGTGCCTGCGCCAATGCGTTGGCTGAGTCCTTGTCGTTGGGTATTGGCCGGTAATTGATTCGGTCGTTGTCCCGATGCGAGGTTCGACCCCCCTAAACGTCCGTCACCAGCTTTGGTGTCGAGATTCAAGAAATTGCCGACGTCCCGGTTGCTCGGCCGATTGGCGAGCCCTTGCCCAGCCCCGGTACCCGGCCGATTGGCGAGACCTTGCCCAGCCCCGGTACCCGGCCGATTGGCAAGACCTTGCCCAGCCCCGGGCCTGGTCGAGGGCCGATTGATGTCGGAACGGTTGACCCGCCCCGACGACGGTAGTTGAGCCGAGCTGTTAGCCAGGCGTTGCCCGGAAGACCTATCGCGTGAAACCGAGTCTCTGGAAGGAACTCGACCGCCATTTCCTCGTTGGAAACTTGAGGAACCCCTGGAGCTAGAACGCTCCAAACTGGAACGATCAAAACTTCTGGAAGAGGCAGATGATCGGGATCTGGAGAAGTTCCCTCCGCCTGACCGGGAACCACCGCCACTGCTGCCTCGGGAGAAACTGCCACTGCTGGCCCTCCCTCCGCCTCCGCCGCCTCGACCACCGCCGCCGCCTCGACCCCCCCCGCCCCCGCCGCCTCGACCGCCCCCGCCTCCGCCTCGGGCATCTACATCATGTATGAATAAGGCCGCAATCGCGGTCGCGACCATCAAAACTCTCATTGTAAAACGCATCTCCGTACCTCCGGAATTGCCTATTGTGATTTCACCCGATCAATTTCGATCTTGTCGATGTTCGGCTGAAGATCGCCATTCAAAGTGCGGTTAGCAGATTCAAATGTGCAGTGGTCTTGATCGACGTAAGTGAGGGTTTGCTCAGCACTCGACTCGCTGCCATCGGCCGACACCCTGGTCTCTTTCAACAACCAACGATTGCCATCGCGAGTCCAAAAGGCTTGGCCGTATCCACCTTCACTGTCGAAGATCCAGGAGCGGATCCGATTTTCTATCGGATCCCATCCGATGATTTGCCAGCCTTCCAACAGAACGCCATCTCCTTGCGAAATCTTGAAAGTACGCGTCAGAAAATTGTTGCCGCGTGCCCAGTCTGCTTTCGTTTCTACGGAAGTGCTGCCACCTCTATCCTTCCACATTCCTACCATCCAGGCTAGCTGACTGAGCTGCTGGCCGGGCGTTGGCTCCGCCGCCGGAAATTCAAATAAGCGCGAGATTAGCCACTCGCCGTTCTTCCTGGCGTGAAGTGCAGTGTAGCTTGATGACTGCCTGTCTCCGCTGGATGAGGTAACCGTCGTTGTCCCTTTTTCCTCATATAGATCCGAATCGAGTGGTCGCACCGAATCGACCTGCACGTCCAGTGTCGCTCCTTTGTTCTCCGCAAACGTGTCCGTCAGGAGCTCCTCGATGTCCGAGCGACCCTGGGTTAGTTGCCCATTTTCATCGGTGTATTCAGCATCATCGGTAAAGTATTTGGCCAATGCTTTCGCATCCCCAGCGTTGTAGGCCTTGGCATATTCAGCAACTTGGTTCGTGATCGCAGTTGTTTCAGGAGAAGTTGATTTTTCCGCGGTGTCCGCGGCAAGCGCGGTGGAGATCAGGACATAATTTATGGCGACGATGGCAATCGGTCTGCTTTTCATACTTCGCTGTTTTGGTTCGTTTGGAAGCGGTTGGTCATTTGAGGGAAAAAAGCCTGCTGCTACGAGCCCGGTGGGCGTGGTAACGAAAAGAAGTTAATGAATTTGCTTCCACTCCGATATTGGACCTTGGTCACATCCGGTGATCAGTGCATCAAATGGCAGCGCTGGTTGGAAGGGGCCGGAATGCAGGAACATCGATAACGCCGACGTGTCCGACGAACCCGTCTGCGCTCCGCGCCTCAATCATTTCTGGCTTGATTCGACGAGTAGAGTGAGACCAGCCGCGCAATTAGCAGAGTCACGTAAAACATACCAGTCACCGCTTCCACTATGGCCAGCATCCGGGCTAGTTTTGAAACAGGAACAATGTCCCCGTAGCCGATGGTGCTCAGCGAAAACTTCCGTAGAGACGAGGTCGTCCGCACGGGAATAACTTACCCATCTGGCAAAAAGCGCCGGCGCTGCCAGCAGTAACGCTAGAGCCAGCTTCTTACCGCGACCGCCCACTGCGAATACGGCCGACAACAACACGATGGTGAGCAGGATTGCTTCAATTAGGGTGCCGCTGCGGAGCTCCTCAATAAACGGGGTGGCCACAATCGTCAGGACTAACGAAGCAAGACAATAAGCCACCGGAAACCACCCGCTCTTAAACCCGAAGGTCCTGCCGGCCAAGACTCCCCTGTCGCTGGCCTTCGCCTCGTTTACCCTTGCGTTTTGTCTACTCTTTTTTACCGGGTTTTTGAAAAACTTACGAAGGCGGTGCTGACAGCGATTGTGTCGGAGGCAATAGTGGGGCTGATCAATTTTTGTGAGATCGCACGCCTATGGCGGGTAAGCCGGCTGGAGAAAGTGGACCGGTAAGTCACCTACGGGGTGTGGCACTTGGTGACGGACGTAGAGACGCCGCGGGTTTGGCATTCGTACCGGGACGTGGCGTAGCGCTCGAAATTGGAAGGATGCCTGCCATATCCGGAGTTTCGATTACTCCCACGGTGTTTCTGAGCGGACGAGTGCTTAGATTTTTGGCGGGAGTCCAAAGAT
>Ga0209647_1000398_pt1 | contig 40943 bp, 36 predicted proteins | sample GraSoi_2013_60cm_FD_185827 | JGI IMG/M metagenome (GOLD analysis project Ga0209647, IMG submission 185827) | Grasslands soil microbial communities from the Angelo Coastal Reserve, California, USA - Sample 9_17_2013_60cm (SPAdes) (version 2) | ecosystem: Environmental > Terrestrial > Soil >...
CCGTCACGCTGAAATTTGGTTTGACCTTGGCCTTTCCTAAGACCTGACACCTGCCACCTGAGACCTGCAATTCAATTATTTCGCACCTTCTAGTATTCTCAAGAGGATGCCCCAAAACTTCATTGAACGTCTAAAGCAGTCGCCCTTGCTCTGCGATGGAGCCATGGGCACGCTTCTCTATGCCAAGGGCATATTTATCAACCGCTGCTATGACGAGTTGAACCTATCGCAACCGGAGCTTATCCGGGGCGTCCACCACGATTATCTGCAGGCGGGCGCCGAGATTGTTGAAACCAACACGTTCGGCGGGAACAGTTTTCGCCTGGCGCGGCACAGCCTGGCGGATCGCGTCCGCGAAATCAATCTCGCCGGCGTTAACGTGGCTCGGGAAGCGGCCAAGAGCTTCGATGCCTGGGTGGCCGGATCGATTGGCCCGCTGGGCGTCCGGATTGAGCCTTTGGGGAAGACTTCGTTCGAAGAGGCCCGGACCGCGTTTCGCGAACAAGTCGCAGCCCTGATCGAGGGCGGCGTGGATTTGCTGATGCTTGAAACCTTCGGCTATGTCGAGGAATTACACCAGGCGGTTCTCGCGTGCCGCGATGTGAATGCGAAGATTCCCATCGTCGCCCAGGTCACGATTGACGAAGACGGCAACTGCCTCGATGGCTCCGACCCGGAGGCCTTTGCTGCCCGCCTGTCGGAATGGAATGTCGACATACTCGGCATCAACTGCAGCGTGGGGCCGGTCGCGATGCTGGACGCAATTGAACGGGTGCGGGCGGTGACTTCCCTGCCCCTGGCCGCCCAGCCGAACGCTGGCATGCCGCGCTCGGTCGAAGGACGGAATATCTATCTCTGTTCGCCGGAATACATGGCGAGCTATACGCGGAAATTCGTGGCGGCCGGCGTACAGCTGATCGGCGGCTGCTGCGGAACCACGCCGGATCATATCCGCGCCATGAAATCCGCGCTAAGAGTGCGCGAAGCCCGCGGCAAGACCGCGGTTACGGAGGCGATTCATTCCGGAGTAGCGCCTTCGCCTCCGGCCAGCATTCCCCTGGCCGAACGGTCGCGCCTCGGCGCAAAGATTGCCGCCGGTGAATTTGTGACCATGGTCGAGATCGTGCCGCCGAAGGGAATCGACATCCGAAAGGAGGTCGCGGGCGCGAAATTCGTTAAATCGGTGGGCGTTGACGGAGTGAACATTCCGGACAGCCCGCGGGCCTCGGCACGCATGAGCAACCAGGCGTTGGCGCTGCTTATGCAGCAGGAGGTTGGCATTGAAGCCATCCTGCACTACACCTGTCGTGATAGAAACGTCCTCGGCATTCAGTCCGACCTGCTGGGTGCGGCCGCAACCGGGATTCGAAACCTGATCTGCATTACCGGGGATCCCCCAAAGATGGGGAACTACCCCGATGCCACGGCGGTGTTTGACGTGGATGCGATCGGACTGGTGAACATCGTCCACAACCTCAATCGCGGACTGGACATTGGCGCGAACCCGATCGGCGCCGGGACCAGCTTCGTCATCGGAGTGGGTGCCAATCCGGGCCTGCCCAACCTGGACGAAGAGATCAAGCGCTTCGAATACAAGGTGGAAGCGGGCGCAGAATACGTGGTGACCCAGCCCGTGTTCGACCTCAATCTGCTGGAGAGTTTCCTGAAACGGATCGAGCACTGCCGAATTCCTGTGGTGGCCGGAATCTGGCCCCTGGTAAGTGCCCGCAACGCTGAGTTCATGAAGAACGAGCTGCGGGTTTCTGTGCCCGATGAGGTCATGAATCGGATGACCAGGGTCGCAAGTCCTCAAGCGGCTCGCGAGGAAGGCGTGGCGATCGCTCGCGAAATGCTGGCGGCCCTCCGCGACCGGGTGCAGGGGGCCCAGATCAGCGCTCCTCAGGGCCGTTATACCTCCGCAATCGATGTTCTGGAGGCCCTCGGATAGAAGCGGCCAGCGTCAGTGTAGTTTTGGGAAGATCGTGAAAACAACCTGTGCAAATCTAAAAAATTTGCTGGACATTTCCCCCCGGAGTCGGCATTACAATAGAGAGCAGGAGCAACTGGATTGGTGAAGTTTGAAGAGTGCCTTGAGCGTCTGGAGAAAATAGTTCAGGAACTGGAAAAAGGCGAGGTTCCGCTGGAGAAGTCTCTGACGCTATTTGAAGAAGGCATGCAACTTTCCGCAGCCTGCCGAAAACAATTGGAGGAAGCGGAAGGGAAAGTTGAGATTCTGTTAAAACAGAACGGAAAGCTGCAAACTGAACCGTTCGAACCCCCGGCCGAGAAGGCATTGCGCAAGTAAGATGCTGTGCGCTCGGATCGGATTTGACAACGCCTGTGCTAGCAGTTTGCTGTCGCAGCCAAGGTCACCGCGAACCTGCGGTGTAGTCAGGGGGATGTATGGAACCACTCAGTGTAGTCCTCTATCAGAATGACCCCAGAACTGCACAAACTCTGGCGGTCAGTCTCTCCCAACACTTCGATTCTGTTCATCTGGCCGGCCGTTACGAAGACGTGCGTCCTGCAGTTGCCAAGCATCGCGCCGGAGCGCTGGTGCTGGATCTGGAAACTTCGGGAGCGGGCGAGGTGGAACGTTTGCATCATGAGTTCCCCAGCCTTTGCATCGTCGGTACCCACCGGTTGGCGGACGACGAACTATGGACCGACGCGCTGAACAAGGGCGCATGCGACATATGTGTACCGCGCAAGGATGACGTTGTGCGATCGGTGTTGCACGGGCTCACGCATCAGGCAGTCGCCTAACCTCAGGTTCCAGGTATCAGGTGTCAGGTGTCAGGAAAAACAAAATCAACAAAAAGCTTCTTGAAACCTGACACCCGTTACCTGAGACCTTCCCGAGTACGCTTTTCCTGGCACCTGACACCTGACACCTGATACCTGACACCTGACATCTGCCCTGAGACCTGCCTTGTTATACTGCGATGCCATGCTGAAAAAAGTTCTGGAGCAGGGGCGCGAGGCCGCCGACATCGCGCTCGAACAGCTCTTGCCCCCGGCCAGCCAGCATCCGACCTCGATCCATCGGGCCATGCGGCACAGCGTTTTTGCCGGCGGGAAACGCCTGCGGCCGATCCTGTGCATGGAAGCGGGGCGCATGATCGCGTCATCGGCCTCCAAATCGTCGACCTCTAAATCGCGCGCTCGTTCGCTGTCGGGCTCCCTGCCCGCAGGTATTGAGCAAGTGGGCGCGGCGCTCGAAATGCTCCACACTTATTCCCTGATCCACGACGATTTGCCCGCGCTCGATAACGACGACCTGCGACGCGGACGTCCCACGAGCCACAAGGTCTTCGGAGAGGCCATCGCCATTCTCGCCGGAGACGCCCTGCAGACGCAGGCCTATGAGGTGCTGGCTCAGATTGCTTGCCCGGCCGAGGCCCGCGTCGCGATCATCCGGGAAATTGCCCACGGCACCGGCACCATCGACGGCATGATCGGCGGCCAGGTTGTTGACCTCGAAGCCGAACACAAGAAACCCGACCTCGCCACCCTCGAATACATCCACCGTTCGAAGACCGCGGCGCTGATCACGGCCAGCGTGGTCAGCGGAGGAATCTACGCCGGGGCGAAAGTTACGGATATTGCCCACCTTCGGACCTATGGACAGTCGATCGGTCTGGCGTTCCAGATCGTGGACGATGTGCTCGACGTGACCCAGACCTCCGAGCAACTGGGGAAAACCGCAGGCAAGGACGAGGCGGCGGAGAAGGCTACGTATCCGGCGTTATTCGGAATCGAGGAGTCGCTCCGCAAGGCCGACGCCCTGGTCGATCGAGCATGCGCGGAACTCAACGAATACGGTGGGGCCGCGTCGACTTTAAAAGACCTCGCTCGCTTCCTTGTCGAGCGCAAAAAGTAGTGCATGTGGCCGGGCGATGTATGCCAGCCGCCCAACTCACGAGTGGAGTCTCCAGGCCGGGATCAGGGAGTCATAGTGAAGGAATGCGCTGAGAAGTATGTGGATCACGATGTAGATTGCCCAGATCAACACGTAGGCCACGGCCATTTTTCGGGGCTTTCTCAATAGGTACCAGAGAAGCAGAATATCCAAGGGAAGCGGGGCGGCAACTACCGCCCATCCAGGCGCACCCAGGCTAGCGACACTGTACCCGAACAGGCACACAAAACAACCCACTGCGAGCGGAGCAAAAATGTACACCTTCTTGTCGACCAGGTAAAGACCGAGCCCCCAGGATAGCGCCGTGAATAGGATCGCGATGTCGAGCAGAATGGGTGTGGGTAGCGTGTTGAGCATAGTGATCCTCGCACACGCGACATTGTGCTGGACGGTCTGATAAGAAACAAGACGTAGGTGTCCGCAGCCTGCTAGTGCTCCCTTGCCTTCCGGCGAGAAAACTGGGCGTCGGCACTACCGGCCCTTGAATCTCCCCCCGTCCGGCGGTACAGTAAACATGCTCTCGCGGTTTCCCGCCCTTCTTATCCCTCACCGGCAATTTGCGCGTATAGCTGCAGTCTGTGTGCAACTAAAGGCGGTGTGTGGATGTCACCCACTATATGTGGTGTTTTATTACTTGACCCGTCCCTGCATTCGCCGTTAGAGTTGGTCAAAAGCATGGTGGCGTTCCCGGTTCAGCGGGACGACATCAAACTATATGACCAGCGAGGAACCCGGGAAGTTAACAGCGGAAGTTAACCTCCGAATCCCCGCAATTTGCAGCGCACTCCAGCCAGCGCCAACCGAGTCCGCGGACCGTTTGTGTCCGCCCACGAAGGAGTCACTTTGCTCAAACTCAAGAAGCTGCAAATCCTGGGATTCAAGTCGTTCTGCGATCGCACCGAACTGAAATTCCATGGCGAAGGCATCGCCGCCATCATCGGCCCCAACGGCTGCGGAAAGTCGAACATCGCGGACGCCATCTCATGGGTGCTTGGTGAGCAGTCGGCCAAGTCGCTGCGCGGCTCGCGCATGGAAGACGTGATTTTTTCCGGTACCCGCGACCGAAATCCTACCGGGATGGCGGAAGTGTGCCTGACTTTGATTGATCCCGAAATTTATGGCGGGCCGGATATGAACGCACCCACCGAGATCGAGATTCAAGACGAGCTGCCCTCAACGGGAATTAACGGCGATGAAAACTGGGATGAGGCGGAAGTACGCGCCCAGGCTGCGGCAGAAACTGAACAGGCCGTCGAGGAAGCCCAACCCGGGAAAACCGAAGAGGTTGAAGGCGCGGCCACCGAAGCGTCACCGAATGATAATGCCGTCGCAGTGCTCGAACCCCAGCTCGTTCTGAAAATTCGGCGGCGCAAATTCAATCAGCAGCAAAGCCACGCCGGAGAGATTTCTGTGACGCGGCGCTTATTCCGCAGCGGCGACAGCGAGTACCTGCTGAATGGAAAATTGTGCCGGCTGCGCGACATCCAGGAACTATTCATGGGCACCGGTCTTGGCCCGGAGTCGTACGCGCTCATCGAGCAAGGACGCATCGGTCAGATTCTGAGCAGCCGTCCCACGGACCGCCGCGCCATCATTGAAGAGGCCGCTGGAATAACCAAATTCAAGACCAAGAAGCGTCTTGCCGAGGCGCGCCTTGAAGATGCCAAGACCAATCTCAACCGGGTCAACGACATCTTCGAAGAAGTCACGCGGCAGATGAACTCGCTCAAGCGCCAGGCCAGCAAGGCCGAGCGCTACGCCAAGTTGCGCGACGAAATGCGCGCCAAACTTCGAATCGTGCTCGCCAGCAAGTTCACGCAGATGGATCAGGAGAGCGTAACGCTTGATACGCAGATTCACCAACTGGGCGAGGAAATCCGCCGGCAAAGCGAAGGCGTGCAGCAGTCGGAGACCGAGCACTCGGAGCGCACGCAGCGCGGTTATACGATCGAGACGGAGACGCGGCAAAATCGCGAGCGGCTCAACCAGATATTGATCGAAGGCGATCGCGGGAAGGCACGCATTCGAACCAACGAAGAGCGCTGCGCGGAACTGATTGCGCGCACGGCGTCGGCGGAGGCGGAGCTGGCGCAGGCCCAACAGCGGCTCGCGGCGCTTGAGGAAGAACGGAATGGTCACCAGCAGGTGCTGGACTCGGCAGCGGCGGATCTCGCGGCGGCCCAGCAGGAGTTTGCGCTCAGCCAGCAGGAAGCGGCCTGCGCGGCGACCAATCTCGCGATGCTGGAACAGGAGCAGGAGTCGCATCGGGCAGCCATTCTGGAGGCCGTCGGCGGAGCTTCCAATCTCCGCAATCAGCTCACGCAGTCCGAGGAGCGGCTGGCGGGCATCGGCCGCGAGGAGCAGCGTCTGCAGGCCGAGATTGCAACCGCGTCGTCGCAGGCGGAGGCCTTCGGCGGACAGCGCGGGCAAATTGCTTTGGAATTCGAAGGCGTTTCGCAGCGAGCCAGCGGCTTGACCGCGGAGATCGCAAGCCTGCGCGAGGCCCTGGAGACGAAGCGCTTCGCCGAGAACGAGACCAAGAAACATCTCGACTCCATTCGTTCCGAATACGCTACCGCGCTCGGCAGGAAGGGGTCGCTCGAAGCGGTGATTGCAGAGCACGGCTATTCCACCGAATCGGTGCGGCGGCTCTTTCAATCGGGCGCGCTGCAGGGAGGAAATGCTCCCGCCGGTGTGCTTGCAGATTTTCTCGAAGTTGAGCCTCGCTATGAGCGGGTCGTCGAAGACTTCCTGCGCGACGAACTGAATTATGTCGTGGTCAAGTCCTGGGACGCTGCCGACGAAGGCCTGCGTCTGCTGCGCTCCGACGTGAACGGGCGCGCGACATTCCTGGTGCATCCAGAAGACTCGCAGGCCAAGTTCTCGTTTGTCGCGGATGAAAGCCTGCACTACTCCCCTCTCAACGACACGATTCTCCCGCTGAAGAACTCGATTCGCGTGCTGAACGGATTCGGCAAGTCGCTCGAAGTGATCCTGCCGAAGCTGGGGAATGGCTACATCGTGCCGGATCCAGCCGTCGCGCGCGAGCTTGCGCTCTCCTGTCCGGACGCGTTCTTTCTCTCCCAGACAGGGGAGTGCTTCCACAACGTGACCGTGACCGGAGGCAAGCAACGCAGCGAGGGACCGCTTTCGATGAAGCGCGAGCTGCGCGACGTGCTGCGCCTGCTCGAGGAACTGGAGCGAGCTCTGCGCGAGAAGGAAATGCTCGCGCTCACCCTGGGGCGCGAAATCAAGGAGTACACTTCCCTGCTCGATCGCCTCGAAGACGAGAAGCGCGAAGCCGAGAAGCAGGCGATGACTTCCGGACATTTGCTGCAGCAATTGGAAAACGAAATGTCGCGAGTGCGCGAACGAATTTCCATTAGCGAAGGCGAACTGCAACGGCTTGCGGCGGAGCGTCAGGAGCAGGAGAGCTTGATCGGATCGCGGCAAGGGGAGCTGACCACGATCGAGGAAGCACGCACGCAATTCGAAATGCAGCTCGCAGCCGGGCAGGACCGCCTCGCCGCCCTGCGCAGCCAGCGGGACGCTGCCGCTGAAGCCACCTCGCAGAGGGCCGCTCGTGTGGCCACTCTCGAAGAGCGGCACCGATCAGCGACGACACTGCTTTCGCGCATCGAGACACTTGTCTCTGAGATGCGGGAGCGGGCCGGCGCTTCGCAAACCCAAATGGAATCAGCGACTGCCGAGATCGCGCAGCGGCAAAACGAGAACGTACGGTTGGCGGAGCAATTGGAGCAGTTCGAAGCCGAGCGCAATGCTGGAGAAGCACGCGAAGGCCTGCTGCAGCTCGAGTCTGAGCAGGTGCGAGCGCGATTAGTGGAAATTGACGAGCTTCTGCGTACTACTCGTCAGCAGCTTGATCTAGCTCGTGATCGCCGGGGTGAGCTATCGGCGACCGCAGCCAAGCTGCAGTCTGACCTGCAGCACCTGGCCGACACCTGCCTGAATGAACTTGGCATCGAACGCCCGGTATTGATGGCCGATACGACCATTCCAATGATTACTGCGGATGAACTTGCGGCCGAAGATCAGGCCCACCGCGAAATGCGCGCGCGCCTCGACGCCATGGGGCCGGTTAACATGATGGCTCTCGAAGAATACAAAGAGACGGCGGAGCGCCACGAGTTCCTTTCCACACAGAGGAAAGACCTGCTCGATGCGATCGAGAACACCGCCGCCACCATTCGTGAGATCGATCAAGTCTCACGGCAGAAATTTGAAGAAGCGTTCAGCAAGATCAACGAGAACTTCTCAGCCACGTTCCGCAAGCTCTTCGGCGGAGGACACGGCTTCATGCGGCTTACTGATCTCGAAAACAGCGCGGAGAGCGGCATTGACGTGGTGGCATCGCCCCCAGGAAAGAAACTGCAGAACGTGCTTCTACTCTCCGGCGGCGAAAAGGCGCTCACCGCGCTTGCCTTGCTGGTCGGAATCTTCCAGTACACGCCGAGCCCGTTCTGTATTCTCGACGAAGTCGACGCTCCGCTGGACGAATCGAACATCGCGCGCTTCACCGACCTGGTGCGCGAGATGAGCGTGCAGACCCAGTTCATCCTGATCACGCACAGCAAGAGGACCATGAGCATTGCGCCGGTTCTCTACGGTGTGACCATGCAGGAGCCGGGGGTGTCGAAGCTCGTGTCGGTGCGGTTCGGGGCGGCGTGACGGATGCCGCGCTCGAGAAACGAAACTCGCGAACTCGATGCGCTGGCACAGTGGCAAATTGAGGAAATCAAGAAGGCTCTGGACGAGGCCGATCGGGGCAAGTTTGCCAGCGAAGAGGAAGTTGAGCAGGTCCTGAAACGCTGGACGCGCTCAGGTCCCGCTGGCAATTGCTGATTCGGGATGTGCACCGAAAGGGTAATGGGTCAGTTTCCGAGTTGCCGACCATCCAGGAGTCTGGGGCAGACGGTCCCGCCAAGCCGCGATAGCAGTTTTCCCTCAATCTTGGGTCGGATGATAATGCGACGAACATCCGGACGACTCGAGGAGTTTGTTACTTCGGTGAGTAGCCATCGCTCCAACTGCGACTATACTGCGGGACATGGGGGCTCTTCGTCACTTACTCATTGTTGTGATTATTGGCGTGGTCTTTCGCTGGCTTTGGAAGTCGTCGGTGAACGAACACGCCAGTATTGAAGCTGGTCGCACCATTTTCCCTCCGACCCGTGCCATTCGCATTCTTGCTGTGCTATTTGCTGTGGCATTTACCTCCCTCTTCCTTTGGTCTTGGTTCGCGGTGCGCAAACCGGATGAGTGGTGGGTGCCGTATCTGTTCCTTGCTTTTGTCGCGCTCAGTCTATGCATTTATCCGCCGGTTTTATCCATCGAGCTGGATGGCATTGGATCGCGTTCTTGGTTGGGACGCGAAAAGAAGATCCGCTGGGAGGATGTCACTAGCCTGCGCTACAACACCGGCAACAAGCAGTTCACTGTGTGTGCTAGCGATGGTTGCAAGATCACTCACGCTGGCTTCAACGCCGAACCTGGCCTGTTTCACAACGAGATTCAGAAGCGCACCCGTTTGCCCATCAAGCTCACGCGGCCCGGAACGTGGAAGGCTGAAACCATCGAAGTTCCATACGAAGAAGTCGAAGCCGAAGAAGTAGCCCACGATGCGTTCTGATTTTTGCTTCCGTTCCGCTCTCGATCCGCGGTTACTACCGTAGGCCGATTGCGATTCGACAGGCAATCAAAGAGGGACCTGATTCTGGGCAGTTGACGGGCAACCCGGAAACTGACTTACTCCTCGGGGAAAACTTGCGTTGACACCTCCTCTGCTTTTTGCTTGGACAGTTAAGAAAACCGCCGCCTTTTTTTCCAGAGCCTTCCTCAGCTTTTCCACATCACGATCCCTTCGAGAAGCCGCCATGGTCAAGGCTTCTAGCTTACACTTGAACTGTCAATACTTTTTGGTGCAAGGGCGGACGGCGTAACCGGAGTCCGGTGATAGTAAGCGTTGACAAATTCAGCCCGACAGCTAGAATACGCAAAGTTTTCTGCCGGTAAAATTAATACATGAGCCCCGAAATCCTCGACACCGTTCTGCTACGAACGGACTATTCCGAATTAGAGTTGCACGCCAGCGGCAAGGTCCGCGATGTCTATAACCTCGACAGTGACCACCTGCTCTTCGTAGCCACCGACCGCATCTCAGCCTTCGACTACGTGCTGGCAACCGGCATCCCGCACAAGGGCCGGGTCCTGACGCAGATTTCGCTGTTCTGGTTCGAGTTCCTCAAGGACATCGTCCCCAACCATTTCGTCACTGTCGACGTAAATCGCTATCCGGCTGCGATTCGCAACCATGCTGACGAGCTCCGTGGCCGCTCCATGATGGTGATGCGCGCCGAGATGTTTCCGGTCGAGTGCGTCGCGCGCGGCTACCTTTCCGGCTCCGGATGGAAGGAATACAAAGCGACGGGCACGGTCTGCGGCATCAAGCTCCCGCCCGGATTGAAGGAATCGGACCAACTGCCGGAGCCGATCTTTACGCCGGCCACCAAGGCCACCACCGGGCACGACATCAACATTTCATTCGAAGAAATGTGTAAGCTGGTCGATCCCGAATTGAGCCGCCAACTCCGTGATATCACGCTGCGTATTTACAAGAAGGCCGCGGATTATGCGCGGCAGCGCGGCATCATTATCGCCGACACCAAGTTTGAATTTGGGCAGACCGCCCAGGGCATCACCCTGGCAGATGAAGTTCTCACACCGGATTCCTCGCGCTTCTGGCCGGCCGACACCTACCAACCGGGCAAGGCGCAGGACTCCTACGATAAGCAGTATGTAAGGGATTACCTCGAAGAAATTCGCTGGAATAAACAACCGCCCGCGCCAGCCCTCCCCCAGGAAGTTGCGCGGCGGACGAGCGAAAAGTACCTCGGGGCATACCGCCAGTTGACGGAACGCGAGTTGGAGATTTAGCCCGCGCGCTGGTGTCATTGAATTCGATCGGAACTCTAGATTACGAGCTTCGGATCCGTGAAACCATGAGCCTTGCGGACTGGATCATCCTCGGATTCCTCGCGTTTTCCGTGGCTGCGGCAGCCATTGAAGGCTTCTTCCATGAAGCCTTCGGTCTGGCTGGCTTGGTCGTGGGATACCTGCTGGCGGCCTGGCAGTACCATCGCCTGGCGGAGTGGTTTGCGCCTCATGTGAAATCGCCGTGGTTCGGTGAGATCGCGGGATTCCTTACCATTTTTTTCGCGGTCCTGATCGTTGCCGGCCTGGCCGGACGGATCGCGCGCTGGACCATGAAGAAGGCCGGACTAAGCGCGATTGACCGGATTCTGGGCGCAGTCCTGGGTTTGTTGCGGGGCGTACTGGTGGTGGCGATCGTGCTCACCGCCATGACTGCCTTTGCACCTGCCGCGGGGTGGCTGGCGGGATCTCAGTTCGCACCATATTTCATGGTTGGCGGAAGGGCTGCGATCTGGGTGGCGCCGCCGGAATTGCGGCAGCGCTTTTACCAGGGATTGGATTACATGCGGCAGGTGCATTCGGCGGCGGATAAGATTCAGCCGCCACCATCAAGACCGTCGAAGTAGTGAGCAATTTTGTCAGCGAAAGAAATTTCAGATTGAGCACGTACGGAAACGAGGCTGCAAGTGAAAGATCAACTGGAAGCACTCATTCTTCAGATGTACAAAAGCAACATTCTCTACTCGGAAGCGGTGCGTGAGTTCAAGAAGCGGTTTATCGTGACCGTGCTCGAGGAGAACCGGGGCAATCAGTGCAAGGCAGCGCGTCAGCTAGGCATGCACCGGAACACGCTGAGCCGGACCATGCAGGAACTCAAGATCGATGTTCGTCCCTTGCGCTCCGGCACCAAGCGCCCCTCCGGCAGCGCGCGTCCCGTCACGCTGGAGAGAAAACAGGCTAGGTAGGTCAGGGTCAGGTCGCAGGTGTCAGGTGTCAGGTGTCAGGTACCGGGTGTCAGGTACCAGGTGTCAGGTACCGGGTCTCAGGTACCAGGAAAAACCCGAGTCAGAAAAACCAGTCAGAAATCCGGGAAGAAAAAATAGGGCGATCCGCTTGAGGGGATCGCCCTTTACTCTGGTATGAACGTGCGCGACTTAGTCTCTAGATTTTAGATTTTTCCTAACACCTGACACCTGAGACCTAACACCTGCCTCTACTGCGCCCTCGGCTTCCTGCGGACGGGCGGCTTCGCGGCCTTCGGCGCCGCCTTCACCAGCAAGGCCCCGTCGTTCATTGTCATCACAAATGGCTTCGGCACATAGGAAACCGGCGTTCCTTCGAACTGGAAATCCGTATCCTCTTTCGGCATCTGCTTCACCGGGATCGCCGCCGACATGGTCAGATCGATGTCCGCACGCTTGGCATCGATGTCGTCCGAACTGCCGGCCAGTTGCAGTTTGGTTGCCGTCTTGCTTGACGAATCGATACTGATGACGTGAGCGACCATCTGCAACGGCTTTCCTTTCAGCACCAACCATACCTTCTCGGCATCCTCGGGCGTGCCTTCGGAGAGAACCATTTGCCATTCCGCAAAGCTCATCTCTTCAACTTTTTTGCTCTTGACCAGGGTCGCCGCCTGCTCGGCGGAAGTTGGTGGCACGTACTTCGTGATCGCAAAATTGGCCGGAGGCAGGGTTGTGGTGGCCGCCTGCGCCAGCACATTGGTCCATCCCTCTTCGCTGCCGTGGTATTTCACGTATTTGCTCTTGCCGAATTTGGCGATCTGATCCTTGCCCGCGCCCTGCGCCAGACTGGCAGCACGCGCGATGAAGAAAAGTCCATCCAGATCATTTTCAGCCGCTCCCGGCGTCAGGTAAGCCAGCGCCAGGGGATAGAGATCGCGCAGGTTGGTTGGATCCGCTTCCACCGAGGCACGCAGATACTTCTCCGCCTTCGCATAGTCTTTGGTCTGATAGGCGGCCATGCCGGCCGCGCCATTGAAGATCACGGACGTCTGCGCTTTCAGCTTCTGGAAATCCGCATCCGATGTGCCGTCGGGCTTGGTCATCGTCTGCAGACACTGCAAGCCTTTTTCACCGCTCTGGCCGGCCTCTGCAAGATTCTGTTGCGTGTTCTGGCCGGCTTCCGCCATCGCCCGCTTGGTGTAGGCCAGCAGCGCCAGTGCCCGGACGTTGCACGGATTCGCCGCTAAGACTTTCTGCGCTGTTTCCAGCGTCTTGGCCTGGTTGTTCGTCGCCTGATAGGCGCCCATCAAAAGTTCCAGCGCATCTTCTTTCATCACGCTGTTCGGATACTGCGTCAGAAACGCTTCCAGGCCGCTAACTTTTGCCGCCGCGTCCTGCTGCTGCACGGCGCCTACGTATGCGTTGTACTCGGCCGGATCTTTGATCTCTTTCTTCTGGGGAGCCGCCGCGGTTGGTGCGGGAGTTTGCTGGGGCGCGGGTTGGGCTGGCGCGGTAGGGGTTTGAGCGACGGCGGTAACTGAGGCTACCAGCAACATCGCGAGAAAAATCTTCTTCATTAATGTGGCTCCTTAAGTCTTCGGGGAAGCTGGAGTTGACATCCTGCCCGATTCCACCCAAGCCTGGCGTCGGGCTTGCACCATGAACTAGTCTTTCACTCACACTGACACTGACTGGTCCCGAAAATCATGGGCCGCCTGTCGATTAGCCACGGCTTAACATTATTCCGGTGTGCGGATTATAAGGATGTACTCCCGCTATGGCAAGCGTCTTGCTCGCTTTATCCCTCCTGACAGATTAGATGCCGGGAAGCGACGTCTCGTAAAGGACGGCTTCAAGCCCATCGCTTTGATGCGCAATTCCATTGCCGCGAAATAGAATAATGTTCTCTGGGAGGAGTCCCCTCTTGACGAAAACTGCATCGAATGCAACCCTGGCCGGCCAGGTCGCCGTCATCACCGGCGCCGGACGCGGCATTGGCCGAGCCATCGCCCTGAAGCTCGCCGAACTCGGCGCCCACACCATATTGTGTGGACGTTCCCGCCAAGCACTGGACCAAACCTCCGCCGTTATCCAGAACAGCGGCGGGTATAGCTCCGTGAAAAGCTCCGTAGTCGAATGTGATGTCACCGATCTGCATTCGGTCGAAGCGCTCGCCGAGCACGTCGAGCGCACTTTCCATCGGATAGACATTCTCGTCAACAATGCCGGCATCGCGGGCGCGGGAGGCCCTCTGCACCGGTTGCCGCCCGACGATTGGGAGCGTGTCCTGAACACGAACCTGCGCGGTGTCTACTACTGCATCCGCTGCCTGGCGCCGCTCATGATCAAGACACGCAGCGGACACATCATCAACATCTCTTCCCTGGCCGGAAAGAACGCGCTCCCGAACGGTGCCGCCTATGCCGCCTCGAAGTGGGGACTGAATGGATTGACCTACTCGGTCGCCGAGGAATTGCGATCCCACAATATTCGCGTTTCGGTCATCTGCCCCGGCTCGGTTCACACCGAGTTCAGCGTGCATCCCGGAAAGAGCGCTGAGAAGATGTTGCAAGCCTCGGACGTAGCCCACGCCGTAGCCATGATCGTAACGCAGGCCCCGCAATCCTTCGCCAGTGAAATTTTGCTGCGGCCGACGCAGAAACCGTAAACAGCCGTCAGCCTTCGGCTCTCAGCCATCAGTTAAGGCGGGAGCCTTCGATTCCGCTGAGGATGACAATTTGAATAGGGTGCTGAGACCTGGTAGCTGAGGACCGAGAGCTGCGTTCAGTCTTTAAAAAGATTATCGAACGCCGCGCGCGCGTCATTTGGACGCTGACTGCCTTTGCTGGATGTTTCCTTTTCGACCATCACGCGGATGGAATAAAACGAGCAGTCGTTGCGCTTGTCTTTCGGAGAGATTCGGGCGGGGATTGGCTGATTGCATTCGAAGCGGCACGAAGGGTCAAAATGTTCGCATTGTTTGCAGGCGTGGAGGTCGAATCCGCATTTTGGGCATTGCCCGACCGGATCGGAGAGATTCTGCAGCAGCGCGCCGCATTCCGCACACCGGGAAACGGCTCGTGTTCCGGGCATGTTCATCGGACGCGGTCCGAAGGTGTTTTCTCTTTTCGGCTGCGCCGCGGGCTTCTCGAACTCCTTTTTCGGTCCGCCACCGGAATCCTGGTATCCGCGCTGGCGATATTTGCGGTCGGACAAGAAGTGCCTCCTTGCGGAACGCTCATTCTCCGCCTTTGGCGCGCCGGGCACAAGAGATTCTTTGGCTGACGGAAAAGCTTGTGGAGAGACGGGCGTCGTCCGGCCACGGCCACCCTGGACGGGCAAGGATGCCCGTCGCTCCACTGGGCTGGGATGCTTTTGGGCGGTGAATTGTCTTTCAGATTTCAGGGTGCTACCATCCGATAGACACGGTAATTGGTAATCAAGGAGGTAGTTATGGCGGATCGTGATGGCAACAGCTTCTTGTGGTTCCTGGCGGGACTCGGTGTTGGAGCGGTAGTGGGCGTGTTGTATGCGCCGCACTCCGGCGAAGAAACACGCGACGTGCTTCGTTCCAAAGCGCAGGAAGGCAGCGAGAAGGCGCGGCAGCAGGCGCGGCGGGCACGCGAACAAGCGAATGAATGGGTGGACCGCGGACGCGACGTGCTTAATCAGCAGAAGGAGCAGTTCCGCTCCGCTTACGAAGCGGGCCGTCAGGCATATAACGAGACGACTGCCGCCGGAGCCGAACCGTCGAAGAATCTTTAAGGGCTAAAAGCAAAAGGAGCAGCCCTAGAGCAGTTGAGGAGCAGCCATGGATGACACTCTCCTAAGAATTTTTATTGCGGTGACCACGTTCGCGGTCGTGGTCCAAGCGGGAATTCTGGTGGGCCTTTACCTCGCAGTCCGTAACAGCACGGCGAGGATGGAAGTTCTCGCCACCGAAGTGAAAAGCAAAGCGCTGCCCGCGATGGAAACGGTGCAGAGTATGCTGGTGGAACTGCGCCCGAGGATTGATGTCATAAGCAGCAACTTAGCCGAATCCAGCGACTTGATGCGCAATCAACTCGGCCGCCTCGACGCCACCGTCACCGATGCGCTCGACCGAGCGCGGCTGCAAGTCATCCGTGCGGATGAGCTGCTGAATCGCACCATGGACAAAGTCGAAGAAACCAGCGAAGTGGTCCACAAAACCGTGATCTCTCCGCTGCGACAGGTGAGCGGACTGATGGCAGCGATCAGCACCGGCGTCGACGTCTTTCTTGGCCAGAAGAGACGCCATCCGAGAAACGGCGCGGGCGTGCCGCAGGACGAGATGTTTATCTAATGGACGCCGGGTGTCCCCGCCTGGCTGGACGGGCGAGACGCCCGTCCCTCCACCACATTAGCTCGCAATCGCCTATCTTTTGCACGACGGACTAATCTCGCCTTTCACGATTTGCCCGCCTTTCATCACGAAAGGAACGTGCTCCAGAATGGTGATGTCATCGAGCGGATTGCCAGTGACGGCGATCAGGTCCGCGTACTTGCCTGGGTCAAGGCTGCCAATGCGATCGGACCAGTTCATCACGTCCGCCGCCGAGGTCGTAGCCGATTGAATCGCCTGCATCGGAGTGAGTCCGTACTTCACCATGTAAAAGAATTGCTTGCCGTTTTGTCCGAAGGGAATCGAACCGGTATCGGTCCCGAAGCCAATTTTTACGCCAGCCTGCACGGCGCGGCGGAAACTGTCGCGCTGCTTCTGCCCCAGCATTTTTTCCTTGGTGAGATTTTCGTCGGTGTACCCGTATTCCTTGCCGTGCTGAAGAATAAAGTCGTCGTCGTAGATGTCGGCAACGAGGTATGTCCCGTGCTCCTTCATTAAGCGGATCGCTTCGTCATCGAGGACGCTGCCGTGCTCAATCGTGTCCACGCCCGCCTTTACGGCCTCGATGATGGCGCGAGTGCCGTGAGCGTGAGCCGCTACTTTCTTTCCATGGCGATGTCCTTCGTCTACGATTGCGACCATTTCCTCGGGAGAGAACTGCACGTCGTCGGGTAAGTCTCCCTGTGAAAACACACCTCCGCTGGCGCAGAACTTCACCCAGTCAGCACCGTATTTCAAAACCTCGCGGACCTTTTCCATCACCGCGGGGAGGCCGTTGGCAACGCCTTCATCAGCATAGTGAAACTCGGGAGCTAAGTACGTATAGTCGCAATGGCTGCCGGTGCTGCCGATCATCGGCCCTGTGACTTGCATGCGCGGGCCGGGGACATCTCCGGCGTTGATGCCATCGCGCAACGCCACATCGGCGTAGTGGGACGACCCTACATTGCGGACAGTGGTAAACCCTACATCGAGCGTCATGCGCGCACCCTTCGCGCCAATGATCGCCATGCGCGCTGCCGACAGAGTATGGAAGGCAACACCGTGAAACTCCGGCTCGTCATTGAGGTGCGTGTGTAGGTCGATCAACCCGGGCAGTAGCGTGGCACTGCCTAGGTCGAGCACCATGGCTCCGCTTGGAACGCTGACTTCGCCGCTGCGGCCGACGGTCTGAATGCGGTCGCCGTTGATCAGGACAACAGGATTGTCCACGACGCGCCCGTTTTTTGTGTCAATGAGACGGGCTGCCTTCACGACACGAATTGCGTTGGACTCTTGCGCTCCGGCCGCACGGCCCAGGCCGAGCAGGATACACAACAAGAACAGGGATTTCATAACTCTCCGAGGAACCGTGTGCGCCTGGCTCCGGTGCGGGAATCACGGCAGTCGTTATTCTTATTCTTCCGCGCCGCCCTGCACCCGCTCACTTCTCACATCGGGTACGTAGATGGAGTGGACGTTTTGTTCGGCCGCCAACTTCTGAAATGTCGTAAGATCCGCATTCCGAACCTGCTCCCAGCTCGCCAGTAATTCGTCTGTCTGTTTTTTCAGCTTGTCGAATTCCTGGAACTGGGCTTCGGTTGGAGCAGAGTCGGCGAAACCGCCGACTGCCATGGAAAGAAAGGCCAACCTGGCGTCGATTCCGGGCGCGTAGGCGAGAGAATCTTCGCTGGCGCTGATTTTGAAATTAATCAGCGGATCGCGAACGCCAATCAGCTTTGCGTCCAACGCACTTGCGCCATCGAACAAGGGTTTCGAGGAGCCGCCGGGTACGAGGCGCTTCTTGAGTCCGTCCAGTTGCTCGCGAACGTCCTGTATCTGGTTCACGGCGTAGTAGACGCGATTCAACTGCTCGCGGACATCCATTTCCAGCTTGAACTGCTTCTCCAGATCACTCGGCGAAGTGGTAACTCGCGGATCAATCTTTACTTCAAACGGAGCGGTTACATTCTTACCATTCGCGGTCAAGCGCACCTGATAGTTGCCGGGCAGCGCCAGCGGCCCGCGCGCGCCGTCATTGTATTCCCACAGAAAATAGCCGGGGACGCGGTTCGCCCCCTCATAGTGCAGATCCCACACGAAGCGATTCAGACCATCTTCCGGCTTGATCTGCTTCTCGGGCTTCTTGTCATCGGGATCGCGCGGTTCATCGAGTGGGACGGCTTTATTGCTGGAGTAGTTGCGGACTACATTGCCGGCGGCATCGAGGATTTCAATTTTTACTTCCTGCTTCGGCGCCTTCTTCATTTGTACGTAGTAATAAATGACCGCGCCGTTTGGGGGATTTTTTCCGGTAAAGACCCATCGCGCGGGAGCTTCTCCGGTGTGCACGCGATACGCCGTCGCGGGCTGGTAGAGATGCATGTCTTCCTGAGCGACTGAATCGGAGAACTGGCGCAGCGGAGAGACATCATCAAGGATCCAAAACGCGCGCCCGTGGGTCGCCACTACCAGATCGTCGTTCTTAATGACCAGGTCGTGAATAGGCGTAATCGGCAGGTTGATGTGCAGCGAGCGCCAGTGTGCCCCGTCGTCGAACGAGACATAGACGCCGCGCTCGGTCCCGGCGTAGAGCAAACCTTTTTTCTTCGGGTCTTCTCGAACAGCGCGCACAAAAATTCCGTCGGGGATTCCAGTGGTGATTCGGGTCCAGGTGGTTCCGTAGTTGCTGGTCTTGTAGATGTAGGGCGCGAGATCGTCGTTCTGATGGCGGTCAATCGCGACATACGCAGTGCCGGCATCGTGCGGAGACGCCTCAATCAAACTGATGCGGCTCCACTCCGCAAGACCCTTGGGGGTTACATTGGTCCAATTCTTCCCTTCGTCGCGTGTGATCTGGATCAAGCCGTCGTCGGTGCCGGCCCAAATCAAGCCTTTCGCCAGGGGCGAAGGAGCGATCGAAAAAACGGTGTCGTAATATTCGGTGCCGGTATCGTCCACCGTGATCGGGCCGCCGGAAGCCTGCTGTTTCGATTTGTCGTTGCGCGTCAGGTCGTCACTGATCACTTCCCAGTGGGTTCCACCGTTGGTGGTTTTAAAGATGCGCTCGCCTCCGTAGTAAATCGTGCTCGGGTCGTGCGGAGAGGTCACGATGGGCGCCGTCCACTGAAAGCGGTGATCGAGGTTGGCCGCGCCGCGCGCATCGGAGAGTTCGGGCCACACGGCAATGCTCTTGACCTGATTCGTGCGCCGGTCGAAGCGCGTAATGTTGCCCTGATAGTCGCCGGCATACACAATGTTCGGGTCGAGAGGAGAGGGCGCAATATATCCTGCTTCCCCGCCCCCAACGGCGTACCATTCGTCGCGGCCAATCGCGCCGTCATCGCTGCGGCTGGCAATCGCCACGGTGGAATTGTCCTGCTGCGCGCCATAGACATAGTAGGGCGTCCGCGTGTCGGTAGCGACGTGGTAAAACTGCGCGGTCGGTTGGTTGTCTTCGCGCGTCCAGGACTTGCCGCCATCCAGGCTGACGGTGACGCCACCGTCGTTCGATGCGATCATTCTTTTTGTATTCTTCGGATCGATCCACAGACCGTGATTATCGCCGTGCGGGACTTTTATTTTATTGAAGTTGCGGCCGCCGTCGGTGGACTTGAAGAACTCCACGTCCGCGACATAGATCGTGTTGGCATCCTGCGGATCGGCGATCACGTGCATGTAGTACCACGGACGCTGAAACAGGCCATGGCTGCCGTTTACAAGATCCCACGTGTCGCCGCCGTCGTCGGAGCGATAGAGTCCGCCGGTTTCCTTGGCTTCAATGATGGCGTAGACACGGTCGGAATTCGCTGCTACTGCCAGCCCGATGCGACCATAGGGTCCCTTCGGAAGACCGTGCTCTTCCAGCTTCTTCCACGTTGTGCCGCTATCTGTGGAGCGATACACGCCGCTGCCCGGGCCACCACTGGAAAGCGTCCATGGAGTCCGTCGAGCTTCCCACAGCGAGGCAAATAAAATGTTGGGATTCTGGGGATCGAAAGCCACATCGATCGCTCCCGTGTTCTCGTCTTTGTAGAGAACTTTCTCCCATGTCTTACCGCCGTCGGTGGTGCGGAAAATACCGCGCTCCGTGTTCGGACCAAACGGATGACCGAGCGCGGCGACAAAAACGATATCGGGATTGCGCGGATTCACGATCAGTTTTCCAATCGCGCGCGAATCTTTCAGACCAACATTCTTCCAGGATTTTCCGGCGTCCACCGACTTCCAGACGCCGTCACCGTGCGAGATGTTTCCGCGAACGCAGGCTTCACCGGTACCGACATAAACGACGTTAGGATCAGACACGGCGACCGCGAGACTGCCGATGGAAGGGGCTCCATCCTTATCGAAGATCGGAGACCAGGTGTTCGCGCCATCGGTCGATTTCCAGACGCCGCCGCCGGCCACACCGAAGTAGTAGGTCGTCGGGTCTCCGGGAATTCCAGCGGCTGTGAGAGAGCGGCCGCCACGAAATGGGCCGATCGAACGGTACTTCATTCCCCTGAAGAGCGGGTCTCCCTCGTTCTTTTCGTCTTTCTCCTTGTCGTCTTTCGCGGAGGGCTCGGAGGCGGTGGGCGCGTTTTTTTGCACGGCATCCAGCTTGCGATTCCCTTCCTTTTGCTGGGGGAAGGTTAGAGTGACGGCGAATAGGACGAAGACGGCAAGCGCGGTAACACGCAGATGCAGTTTTTGGATTCGGATCATGAATTTGATGGCCCCGGAAAAAGAGTTTGCTATGGCTAATGTTAATGCCGGAAGCGCGAAAGGTACAAACGGACGGCCCTCGGGTTGAGGTTCTAATTTTGCGGCTGAGGAAATCTTCACCACAGGGGGCACCGGGGGACACAGGAGTACCACGGGGAATTCAACAACAGATATTCCTCGTGCTCCTGTGTGTCCTAACACTACCAGCTTCCGGCTACGTACCCGCTTAGTCAACATAATGAACTACGAAACTGTGGTTGATTTCTGCCGTTGCCGCCTAGAATGTTTCAAACATTTATCGACTTTATTGTTTGAAACAGAATGCGCTCAAAATGCAAGGACAGTTCACATCCAACGACGTAATCGCGCTGACTGGAATCACCGCCCGTCAGCTGCAATGGTGGGACGAACGGGGCATCGTGGCGCCCGGGCGCCAGGGGCATCGCCGCATCTATAGCTGGGACGAACTGGTCACGGTGGCGGTCATCTGCCAACTACGCCGGAGGAGCTTCTCGCTGCAGCGTATGCGCAAAGTGATTGGGTTCCTACGGCAGGAATTCGGCACCAGCCTGGCCGCTACGGTCGGCGCGTCTTCGGAGTATCACCTTCTCACTGACGGCACTCATCTTTATCTGCGGACATCGGCGCGACAGGTCGTGGATCTGTTAAAAAACGCCCGGCAGCCGATGTTCGATATATGCCTTAGCGACGAAGTCCGCCGGGTTCGAGCGGAGATTCAGTCTCGCAAGAAGACAGCGGTTTCGGAACGAGTCCGGCCTTTGCGCCGAGCTCGAGCGTAAACGGAAAGCGGGGGAGGCATGATGATCGGTGAATTGAGCATTATCAACGAGTGGATTCCCGAGCAGATGGAACCCGGTACCGTGTTCGTGCTGGAGAATGCGGGCGAAGTGGGGGAGAGAGAAGACCCCTACTGGGCGGTGCTTTCCTGCCCTTCTTGCGGCACGCTGGGCTTGATTACGCGCAAGCAGATGGCAGGTTTATTGCCGACTATCTGCGGGTCGTCGGTGTGCTCGGCGCAGTTCTTTATCAAGGACGAGGAGATTACGGCTCGGAAGCCGTTTTAGTTCCGGAGACGGCGGCTCGGATTGCCGACACGGTATTTATAATTATTAAGAAGCCAAGCCGATCAGCCCTGAGACCATCTCTTATGGCGTAGTGCTGTTGTGCGACAGCCACTTCTTGATAAGCAGGGTGACGATCCACCCAAACCCTGTCGATGCTCCAATGCCGGCTATTATGAGCCCGAGGTGGGATTGAAGGTAGCCAAAATTCCTCCCCCAAGGAAGATTAACCATGAAGCGCATATTATTAACTCCACGACCGCCCTCGGATACTGCCCCCTCACGGCCTGAATGGCCGCCTCTCGTTCCTCTGGCGTAATGCGGATGCGCTCTGATGGTCCCCCGCGAACCATGTCGCGGATCATAATCGGAATCAACAGGCCTGAGAGTAACAAGCAAGGCCACGACATCCACGATTCATTCGACGTGTGCAATCCACGGGCAACATATTCATCCGACGACAAAAACATGAACAAGAATAGAAGCCAGAAAAAAATGCTCGTGTGCCCGACGAAAGTCAACAAATCGGGCAGATTTTTGCCGAATTGTCGCATCCGCAAAATTCCCAATACAGCAAAGATAAGATAGCAAATCAGCGTAAACTCACCAGTTATCATTTTGCTGATAACCTCTTGCTAGCCGAGCAGTTTACTGCAAAACATCGCGCTCCACATGGGGAGGCTGCCGAGCTGCGCCAGGCTTGGACAGGGCTAAGCCCCCTCACCACACGAGCATCTACGTTTTCGGGACGGAAAATTGTACCGGGACCTGCTCTACTATCTCGATATCAAAGCCTTCCAGCGCGGCTACCCTTCTTGGGTGATTGGTTAAGAGGCGGATTCGCTTCAGATTCAGATCGGAAAGGATCTGAGCTCCGAGGCCGATTTCGCGCTGAATCTTCCGCTCACTTTCGGGATGCGCCGGCAAACGCCGTTCGCGATGAAATGTGAGAACTGACTGGTCCCCGATTTTTTCGGTCGAGAAGCCTTTGGACCTCTGGTGCAGGTAAATCAATGCTCCCCGATCTTCTTCGGCAATGATTTTTAGCGAAGCCTCGAGTGTCTGGTTGCAATCGCACGCGGTGGCGCCGAACACGTCGCCGAGAAGACAGTGCGCATGCATGCGGACCAGGACCGGCTCGGACGAATCGCCGATTTCACCGTGGCCGACGTCGCCTCGAATGAGCGCCATGTGGGAATCGCCGCCGTCGACTTCGCTCTCGTAGGCGATCAGGCGGAATTCTCCGTACCTGGTTTCGACCATGGCCTCGCCTACACGATGCACGTAGCGCTCATGCTTCATCCGGTATCGGATCAACTCGGCAACCGTGAGCATTTTCATTTCGTGGGTGCGGCAGAACTCGATCAGGTCGGGCACGCGCGCCATGGTGCCGTCGTCTTTCATGATTTCGCAGATGATGCCTGCGGGAATCATGCCGGCGAGACGAGCCAGATCGACGGAAGCTTCGGTCTGGCCGGCGCGCACGAGGACTCCTCCCTTGCGGGCTCGCAGCGGGAACATGTGGCCGGGGCGCGCGAGATCCGATGGGCGCGTTGCCGGATCGATAGCTACTTTGATGGTGCGGGCGCGATCGTGAGCGGAGATTCCCGTGGTTATGCCGTCGCGGGCGTCGATCGCCTCGCAAAAGGCGGTGCCGTACTGCGAGGTGTTCTCGCTGCTCATCGGACCGATGCGCAGGTGGTCGAGGCGTTCTTCGGTCATGGCGAGGCAGACGAGGCCACGTCCGTGCCTGGCCATGAAATTGATGGCCTCAGGAGTGACTTTTTCCGCCGCGAGGGTCAGGTCGCCCTCATTCTCGCGATCTTCATCGTCAACCACGACGATCATTCGCCCGGCGCGGATCTCTTCGATTGCGGTGGGGACGTCGGTAAAGGGCAAGTTAGGAGTCATAGGAGCTGTCCGCCTCGGTCGTCCCTCCGGGACTTGGAATTATGCTCACTCTTCCCTAAGCTGGCTCGCCCTCTGGGCTGGATGATTCATGGCTGAACCGGTGCGCCTCTCAAAACCAAGCGCGTTCATATCTGCAAGCACGTCTGGAGTCCGGTCCCTCGATATAATCAAAAAAAGGAAAGGGTCGCTGGCGGCGACCCTCCCTTTATACCTAGTTTAACAACCCGTCTCCCTGGGTTACAGGGTGGATTCGATTTCAAAACCCCAGGCTTCGAGCAAGGGCTCGGGAATGTACTTGGAATTCTTGTTCCGGCGCGCCCACTCCCGCAGCCGCGTGGAGCGCAAGTACTGGTCGGGGGAGAGCTTATACTCGTGCACAACCTGCTCGAATTCAGTGATTGTGGGAGTAACCGGCCCAATAGGTTCGGGCTTGCCCCAGTTGGGGTTTCCACGTCGCTTTGCCATGAAAAATATACCCTCTTATATGTGGAATAAGGACTCTTACGTCTCTATCCTGTTTGATTCCCGGAAGAGCCTAGGGGATTCACCCGCCAAAGGAAAATAAGGACGAAAGATTCCAGCCACTCTGCCTCCATGGAAGCTATTGATAATAATAGGTTTTCTTCGGTTAGTCAATAGAAAAGTGGATTCCTGGTGGCTGGGGCTGTATATCCCCTTTATGCACAGGCATTTGCAGATTGCCACACGAACGAGTCACCGCACGGCCAAAGCGTTATGTGGGCGCTAGTGGGCGATGGCTTCCCGGCCGACGACGACGAATACAGGATTCAGGAGAAACGGCCCACGGAAGCACGAGGTGACTGGAGTAACCGGAAGACTAGGCCATGGCGTTGACCACAGACCCCCATAAACTTAGAGTTCGAATGGGGAGAGTGTGGCGTGATCGCCCTACTTTTTGGCGATCGGCTGGACGCCCCCAATCAGGCGCACCGAAGGCGCTGAATGAAATACTCATCATCATCTACATCTACCCCGCTAAAAGGGGGATCGGCGCACAAAAACCGATCTGAATCGTGATTTGACGCATGGAATTGAAGTGTCTTTTACTGAGTTCCGACGATAAGACGGTGCGCGTTCTGCGCCGGGTCCTCAGCGATCTGGAAATTGGAGTCGAGCATTGTTGTGCGGTAGACGATGCCATCCGCCGGATCACCCGCCAGCGTTTCGAAGCGATCATCGTAGACGGGGAGAATATTGAGAAAGCCGGCAATGTTTTGCGGGGAGCCAAGGCCTCTCCCGTCAACAGTCGAGCCCTCGGGATCGTGCTAGTGGAATCTTCCGTCGGACTCAAGGGTGGTTTCGAAATCGGGGCGCATTTTGTTCTCCACAAACCCCTTGCGGTGGAACGCGCCAAAGCCAGCTTTCGCGCAGTTCGCGCCCTGATGAAGCGTGAACGGCGACTGCAGCTGCGGGTAGCTGTGCAAATTCCGGTCGAGTGTTGCGGCTCGGGCCGCTACAAAGCCAAGACCATCGACCTCTGCGAAGGCGGCATGGCTCTTCAGTTTTCGGGGCGCGTCGCGAAGGAAAACTCACTCCGTTTCACTCTCGAATTACCGGGCGTGGATCAGAAGCTTGAAATCCAAGGCGAAGTGGCCTGGGAAGGCAACGGAGATCAGGCTGGGGTTCGCTTCAAGGACGTAACCGACGAGCAGCGCCGTATCATTCGTCAGTGGTTGGGCAGCCATCTTCCTGAACCCGAACCGGATGACCCGCCGGTGAGTTGCCGTCTCAGCGACCTGAGCCTCGGCGGCTGCTATCTCACGACAAACTCGCCCTTCCCGCGGGGAACACGTATCGTTCTTTCGATGAAGACCGCCGAACTCGAAGTCCACGCGGGAGGCATCGTACTCGTCGCGCATCCGGAATTCGGGATGGGAGTGGAGTTCCTCCAGACCACGGCCGAGCAACGGGACCAGGTGCACCGCATGATCACGACGCTGCGCGCCAACGGAGACAAATCTCCCGAAATTCAGGTCGAACCGAACGGACTGGAAATGCCATCGCGCGATGGTAGCTTAGCCATGTCCCCGGGTTCGGCAGCCGACGGCTCCGGGAGCGATGACACGCTCGTAGATCTGTTCCGGAACCAGTTTCAGACGCCGGTCGAGACCTTTCTGCAGCAAATGCGCGAACAGCGGCAGGCGGTGGAGTCGCACTCGCACTAGAGCGCTGCGAACAGAGGTGGGGCGAGCCCCGTCTCTACGAGAAAATCGAACTTAGACTTCATCCTGCTCTTTCAGCTTTGCGATCACACTGAAATCCTCCAGGGTTGTTGTATCGCCTTTCACTTCCCCGTTACTGGCCAACTCTCTGAGCAAGCGGCGCATGATCTTTCCGCTGCGCGTTTTCGGAAGCGTGTCGGTAAAGCGGATGTCATCGGGCTTGGCCAGCGAACCGATCTCTTTCGCCACCCATTTCTTCAGCTCTTCTTTCAGAGCGGCCGTCGGCGTGACCCCCTGTTCCAGCGTCACGAAGGCTGAGATCGCCTGTCCCTTGATCTTGTCCGGACGGCCGACGACCGCGGCTTCGCAAACCTTCTCGTGCGCTACCAGCGCCGATTCCACTTCCATCGTGCTCAGCCGATGCCCGGATACGTTGAGCACGTCGTCGACCCGCCCCATGATCCAGAAATAGCCGTCTTTATCTTTGCGCGCACCGTCGCCGGTAAAGTACGTGCCCGGAATCTGCGACCAATACTGCTGCACGTAACGATCCGGATCGCCGTAAATCGTCCGCAACATGGCGGGCCACGGCTGCTTGACGACGAGATAACCACCCGAGCCCAAGGGCACCGGCTTGCCTTCCATGGTGACGATTTCCGGAACCACGCCGAAGAACGGCTTCGTGGCCGAACCTGGCTTCGTGGCGATCGCGCCCGGGATGGGTGTGATCATGATGGAGCCGGTTTCCGTCTGCCACCATGTATCCACGATCGGGCAGCGGCTATGGCCGATCACCTCGCGATACCACATCCAAGCCTCGGGATTAATCGGCTCACCGACGGTGCCGAGCAGACGCAGGCTCTCCAGTCTGTGTTTTTTCGGCCACTCGTCGCCCCACTTTACGAACGTCCGGATAGCCGTCGGAGCGGTGTAGAACACGTTGACCTGATGGCGGTCGATAATCGACCAGAAACGATCGGGCTCAGGACAATTCGGCGCCCCTTCATACATGAGACTGGTGGCGCCGCACTGCAGTGGGCCGTATACGATGTAGCTGTGCCCGGTGACCCAGCCGATGTCGGCGGTACACCAGTAGGTGTCTTCATCGCGCAGGTCAAAAACATATTTCGTGGTGAGATAAGTGCCAACCGAGTAGCCACCAGTGGTATGCACAATACCTTTCGGCTTCCCTGTCGTGCCGGAGGTGTAAAGGATGTAGAGGGGATGTTCGGCATCGAGGGGTTCGGCGGGACAGTCGTCGGAGGCTTTGGCCATTAGCTCATGCCACCAGTGGTCGCGTCCGTGGGTTGTGTTGATTGGGGTTCCGGTGCGCTTATAGATCACCACATGCTTCACGGATGGACACGATTTCAGCGCTTCTTCTACTGCGGGAAATAATTTCACCTCGGCGCCGCGCCGGTACGATCCGTCCTGTGTGATTACCGCTACCGCTTCTGAATCGTGAATGCGATCAACTAGTGCGTTCGCAGAAAAGCCGCCAAACACAATGGAATGCGGCGCGCCGATGCGGGCGCAGGCCAGCATGGCAATCGGCAACTCCGGCGTCATGCCCATGTAGATAGCAACGCGGTCTCCTTTGCGGACGCCAAGATTCTTAAGAACGTTGGCGAATTTCTGCACTTCCTTCCAGAGTTGCTGGTATGTAAAGGTGCGAACTTCGCCGGGTTCACTCTCCCAAATCAGTGCCGCCTTGTTCTTGCGCGGCGTCTGCACGTGGCGGTCCAGGCAGTTGTAGGAGAGATTGATCTGACCGCCGACGAACCATTTGGCCCAGGGCGCTTTCCACTCCAGAACCTTGTCCCATTTCTTGAACCAGTGCAGCTCTTGGGCGGCGCGGGCCCAGAATTTTTCCGGCTGCTCCACCGACTCTTTGTAGAGAGCTTCATATTCGGCCAGGCTCTTAATTTGAGCCTTCTGAGAAAACTCCGCAGGTGGCTCAAACGTGCGCTGTTCGTCGAGAGTCGAATCGATGTTCACCTGCGTGGCGGTTAGGTCGGGCATGGATGGTCCTCGGGTATGGGCTGTCCGTGCCTGTCTGCGGCTTGGACTGGGAAACGGATATTCTACAGCGCGGCGTTGCCAACCTTTTCTTATCTTATATATTTCTTTGGAATACTTAGAGCGGCTACTCGGAGAGTTTAGTCCGGTTTTATTCGGAGAGAGGTCGCGGCAGGCGAGAAAAGGCGGAAACCACAGGGGGCACAGAGGGACACGGGGGAACAGAACACAGGGGACCCCAGCTGAAAGTGGTGGATCTGTATCGCTGGCGGCGAATCGGTCTGCGCGGTGTGCATAATGACATACTTCGTTTTTTACAGCGTGCTTCTACGGTTCCGGGATAAACTCGCTCACTGCCCCGCGCTGCAGGAGATACGCTCCTGGTCCCTGCTGTCCGCGAATGGAGCGGCAGAACTCGGCTACGAAGAATCCCGCTTTGACGGCTTCGCGGAAGGCCCACCGGGTCGCATCGCGCCACTCTCGCGCCAATCCCATGTCGGTGCGCTCGACTTCCAGAATGTCGCCCGGGATTTCAATGCTTACGCGCTGGCGCGCTAATGATTCCGCAAGATCGGCCCGCCCCGGTTTCCCGCTGGGATCGAAGCGCACCAGCGGAGCCAGCAGCCGCATGGCATCCAGGGTTTCCACTCGCGCATTCTTGCCCGCCAGCCGGTCGCGTACCCGGCGCGAATTCAGTATCCAGCGGACCCAGAGACGGTCGGTTCCGTTGCGATGCAGCATGCTGGAAGTTTCCGGCCCGTAGAAATCTACCTTGTAGGTATCGGAGACCACGCCCAGCTTGGAAAAATTGAAGTGGGCATTTCGACTCTGCAGGGGATCGTAGGTCCAAGTCATCTCTCGAACCCCCATGGCCATGGCTCGCTCCCGCTGCGCCTGCTTCAGCCGCGAGCCCAGATCCAGATGGCGGTAGGAATCGAGCACGGCCAGCATGTGCGAGTGAATTGTCGTCACACCGTGCTCGCGGCCGAGGAATCCGAAGGCGAACCCGACCAGCTTGTCTTTGTCTTTATCCTTTTCCTTATCGAAGCCTCCGACGAAAATATTGCCGACCGCCTTGCAGGCAATGGCCAGCGTCAGGGGCAGGGTGTCTTCGTCCGCCATCCCCCAGACTTCTTTCTCCACCGCTTTCAATTGGCTGAAGTCGTCGATGCTCTTGAGGTCGCGAATGGTGATCTGTGGCGCAACACGGGTCATCATGGGCGGCTCTTCTCGCGTTTCCATTTCAAATCACGGTGCATCGCATCTCCGCGCGGAACATTTGGCAACTGAAGAATCACCACGACGACATACGGCAGCGGCTTTGCGCTGGCCCAACATGAAACAAAGTCAGGCGATGAGTTTAGCTTGAAAAGCGTGGCGGGTATTCTTGAAAATCTCACATCAGAAGGTGCTTCAGGCCGTGCAAAAAGATGACCAGGGCGCATATGAAAATAATGACTTGCCCCTCCTTCGGTATGGACACCGTGCCGTAGCGTACCGGTCCACCCCGGTACGCATTGAACATGATCCGGGCGCCCATTGCACACTGGGCAATGTTTTGAAATCTATCGAATGTCACAAATCCGCTCGCGAGGCCGATATTTTCCGTTTCATAACCCCACTGATTCCTTCGGGTTCCAAAGCGATTCGGTCGAGCCATTTCACGCATCTTATCTAAGTGCTACCCTCGAACCGGAGAAAAACGTTACTGTGAAACCGATTACCAACCTTCTGCATTTGACCGTCCTGATCGTTCTGGGCAACTCTCTGCTGGTCGCCGCGGATCGCGGAACTCTGGTCCGCGAAGCAATAATTTACCTGTCTCCCGACACAACTTCCAGCAAGCTCGGGCAGGTGGAGCGCGGACGGGAACTGATTCTCCTCGATAAGAGCCGCAACTGGCTGCATGTCGAGGCTTTGCTCGGTTCCGCGTTAGCACCTGACCCCGCCTTCGTTTTGGAGGACGAGGACGAGGGCAAGACCATCAGTGGGTGGGTGCTCGATACAGGCATCGTTTGGGCGTCCACGCCGAACGGCGACCGGATTCTTTTCGGAGCGGCCGTCGATTCCGAGGACGAGGCAGGCCGGCGCCACGGACGCCGCGGCGCAGCTCAGGATGCGCTGCGGCTCTATCACCGCGTCTACGATATTTTCCCGAGCGCTCCTCTGGCCGGCGAAGCCCTTTACCGCGCGGCTGACATCAAGTGGCAGGTGGATAAAGCAGACATGCAGTCCCGGCCGTCGGCGCGCGAGAAGGAATCGTACCTTCGCGAAGGCATCGACGAGCAGTGGATGAAGCAGGTAATGAAAAAGTTTCCAGGCACGAAGTGGGCGCAACTCGCCGCCTTCCACCTGTTGGACAACAAATTGTGCGGAGACTGGCAGGGCTCGTCCAAGTGCCCCGACAAAGAAGGCGACATCTACGAAAAGTATGTAAAGGAGCACCCTGAATCGCCGGCGGCGCCCGAGGCGCTCTATAACGCGGCTTCTCGCAGGGCGGCGTTGATTGAGATTTATAAAACGGAAGACCAGGTCAAGAAATCCGAACAATCAAAGAACCTGGCCGTCGCGCTCGCCCAGGAGTTAATTTCGAAATATCCGCAAAGCGACTGGTCGGCGCGCGGACAAACACTTTTGTTCTTCGTGCAGCAAGGAGTACCGACGTACGGGAATGCGATGCAGTAATGTAGCCAGGCGTCTCACTTCCGCCTGATGACGGGGCCTCCGCTCCGGAGACGCGGCGAGCCGCGTCTCTACGGGAAATCGGATGCGAAGGCGGCATTGAACGCGCTCCGGATTGAGTGAGCGTACACTGTTGCCGGTGGGTTCGTGGCCGGACAATCCACAGCGGATTTGTGCGCAACGTGTAAAGGCTGACCCACACCGGCAGAGGAGATCTCTTGTGATGATCTCTGCAAGCGAGGCCTTGACCGGCTCCTACGACTACAGCGAGGTGGCGCGGTCGGTATTGATCGCCATCGCAGCGTCTTACGCCGCCCTCGACCTTGCGGGACGCGTAACCGCCGCAAGCGGGCGGATCCGCCTCGCTTGGTTGAGCGGTGGCGCCGCCGCCATGGGCATCGGCATCTGGTCGATGCACATGAAGGGGATGCTGGCCTTCCGCCTACCTGTGCCAGTCGAGTATCACTGGCCGACAATTCTGGCGGCATTCGTGGTGGCGATCCTTGCGTCCGCAGTCGCGCTGTTTGTGGCAAGCCGCCAGAAAATGGGCAGGGTGGAGGCCTTGACTGGCAGCCTCATGATGGGCGCGGGCATCGCCGGCCTGCACTACCTCTGCATGGCCGCAATGAGATTACCTGCCACCACCCGGTTTTCCCCGCTTCTAGTGGCTTTTTCCGTTTTGTTCGCGGTCTTGTTTTCTCTGATTGCGCTACTAACGGCATTTGATCTACGAGAAGAGACCCAATGGACTGTTCCGCGAAGGCTGGGCAGTGCAGCAGTCATGGGATTCGCTGTCTCGGCGATGCATTATACGGGCATGGCAGCCGCAAGTTTCATCCCCGCGTCGCCACCGGATTTTGCCCGCGCGGTGAGCATCTCGCCTTTTGCCAACAATGGAATTGCGATTGTGACTTTGATCGTGCTGATGGCCGCCAGCGTGACTTCGTCTGTGGACAGGCGGGCAAGTGCGGGAGTCCAGCGGCGCAACCAAGAATTGGAGCGTCGCGTTGCGGAGCGGACCTTACAACTTCAAGCCGTGAACCAGGCGCTAAGGAAGGAAATTGCCGAGCGTGCGCGGGCAGAAGACGGGATTCGGCGAAGCGAAGACCGCCTGCGACTTGTGATTGATACAATCCCGCACCAGATCTGGAGCGGTCCGCCGGATGGCTCTCTGGACTTCTGCAACGCGCAATGGCTCTCCTATACCGGTCTCACTCAGGAAGAGGCGCAAGGCGAGGGATGGCAGCGAATGCTTCATCCCGATGATCGAGAGCGGGTGCTGGAAGCCTGGCGCGAGTCGGTGGCCAAGGGCACGCCCTACCAGCAGGAAGAGCGCCATCGCCGGGCCGACGGGCAGTATCGCTGGTTTCTATCATCTGGCGTGCCGCTGAGGGACTCGGAAGGACGGGTCGTTCGATGGTACGGTACGAATACAGATATCGAAGATCGAAAAGAGGCCGAAGACCGCCTCCGGCTGGTGATCGATACACTTCCTGCGCTGGTGTGGAGCAAATTGCCCGACGGCTCCGCTGATTTCTTGAATCAACGTTTCCTGGAGTACACCGGTCTCTCTCTGGAAGAAGCATTAGGCTGGGGCTGGATGGATGAATTTCATCCCGAAGACCGCGCAGAACAGGAATGGCGGGCAGCCTTTGCGGCCGGGGAGCCTTTTGAAAAGGAGGCACTCCTAAGACGGGCGGACGGCGCATTCCGCTGGTTCCTGCTTCGCGCTGTGCCGCTGCGCGACCAACGGGGAAACGTTGTTAAATGGTATGGAACCAGTACCGACATTGAGGACCGCAAGCGGGCGGAAGAAGCCTTATCGGAGGCGCAGGACAAACTTGCTCACGTTACGCGCACTCAAGCGATGGGAGAACTGGCAGCGGCCATAGCCCACGAGGTTAACCAGCCTCTCACTGCGATCGTGACCAATGCCAACTTCTCCTTACGCCAGTTAAAAGGTTCGACTCCGAATTTCGATGAATTGCGGACGGCAATTACAGAAATTGTAAACGACGGCACCCGAGCAAGCGCGGTGATTTCGCGGATTCGCGGCTTGCTGGTAAAGGGATCTCCCGGCCGGACGGAACTTGATATCAATGAGATTATTCAAGAGGTAATTACTCTCCTGCGGAACGAGCTGAAGCGGAACCGAATACAGTTACGCACCGAACTTGCAACCAATCTGCCGTGCGTGCAGGGGGATCCGGTGCAGTTGCAACAGGTGTTGATTAACCTGCTCATGAACGCCGTGGAAGCTCTACGACTTTCTACAGAACAGCCTCGGAAAGTTCTGATCAGGTCGACTAAGAACGCTGATGGCATTTTGGTCCAGGTTCAGGATTCTGGTCCTGGAATCGAAGCGGAGCTGGCAGACCGCATTTTCGAACCATTCTTCACCACGAAGGCGGAAGGCATCGGAATGGGGCTGGCGATCAGCCGTTCGATCGTCGAGTCTCATAGTGGGCAATTGTCGCTGGTGTCCGATTCCCGGGGTGCTGTGTTCCAGATCATTTTACCGATCGATCGCAAGGATGCTGCATAGCTGAGGTGGTTACGATGGCGACACAACCCGTTCATACGGAACTGCGCAAGACCGGAATTGGTGTGGTCGGCGATGTGCCGTGGGGCACTCACTTCTTCATGTTTTACGAGACCAAGCAGGACCTGCTCGATACACTCGTGCCTTACTTCAAGGCCGGGTTGGAAACCGGCGAACTCTGTCTTTGGGCAGTGTCTGAGCCGTTGACCGCGGAAGAAGCGATGAGCGCCCTGCGCAAAGCCGTGCCCGAATTCGAGCGTTATGTGGCGGACCGCAGCATCGAGATTGTTCCCGGGCAGCAATGCTATTACCCCGGCGGCGATCTGGATCTGCGGTGGGCCATCCGGAACTGGACTGAGAAGACGAATTCCGCCTTGACGCGGGGATATGCCGGGTTGCGGATCAGCGGCAGCACAGCCTGGTTAGAACGCAAAGACTGGAAGGCGTTTTGCGATTACGAAAGCGAAGTAAATCATTCCATCGGCAACTGGCGGATAACGGCGCTATGCACCTATCCGCTGGCGGGAAGCACGGCTGCGGAAATTCTCGACGTGACCCGCACCCACCAATTTGCCATAGCCCGAAGAAATAACGGCTGGGAGGTGGTGGAAACTTCCGAACTGAAGCAGGCAAAGTCGGCGATTAAGAGACTGAACGATGAACTCGAGCTGCGCGTCAGGGATCGTACGCGACAGCTCCAAGCGGTCAATGAAGAGATGAGAAAAGAAATGATCGAGCGCCAGCGCGCCGAAGAGGCGCTGCAGGAAGCGCAGGCAGAGCTGGGGCGCGTCACACGCGCGCTGGACCTGGGAGAACTAGCTGCGACAATTGCTCATGAGGTAAACCAACCCCTCACTGCGATCGTCACCAACGCCAACTTCTGCTTGCGTCGTCTCGAAGGGGTGACACCGAATCTCGATGAATTCCGTGCGGCAGTTACAGAAATTGTGAACGACGGCACCCGCGCGAGCGCAGTTATTTCCCGGATTCGCGGTTTGTTGATGAAGGGCGCTTCCAGGAGGGCAGAACTGGACATTAACCGGGTGATTCAAGACGTAGGTATTCTGTTGCGCAACGAGTTTACGCGGAGCCGTGTCTTTTTGCGTACCGACCTCGCAGCCGATCTGCCACTCGTGGCCGGCGACCAGGTGCAGTTGCAACAGGTGTTGATTAACCTGGTCATGAACGCCCTTGAAGCAATGCGAACTTCCACCGCACGACCAGGGAAGCTTTTAATCAGGTCGGCAAAGAGCACAGATGGTGTGTTGGTCCAGGTTCAAGATTCTGGGCCAGGAATCGAGCCGGGGCTGGCAAACCGCATCTTCGAACCATTCTTTACCACGAAGGCAGAGGGCATCGGCATGGGGCTTTCGATCAGCCATTCGATAATCGAATCTCATGGTGGACGTTTGTCCATTGTGCCCGTGTCCCAGGGTGCATTGTTGCAATTCACTTTGCCAGTGATTCCGACGATGCCTCATGACTGAGCCAGATTCCATCGTTTTTGTGGTTGATGACGATCCTTCGGTCCGTCGAGCGATCAAACGCCTTGTAGAATCCATGGGCTTGCACGTAGAACTGTTTGGGTCGGCGGCTGAGTTCATGAACAGCAGCCATCCGGATATTGTCAGCTGCCTCGTCCTTGACATCAGATTGCCGGGAATCAGCGGGCTCGATTTCCAGCCCCAGTTGGTCGCGGCTGGTATTCGCATTCCAATCATATTCATCACCGGCCACGGCGATATCCCCATGACAGTGCGGGCAATGAAAGCGGGAGCCGTCGAGTTCCTGACCAAACCATTCCGCGATCAGGATTTACTGGATGCGATTCAGGTTGCCCTGGAACGAGACGGCACCCGACGTCAGCAAGAGGCGGAGATTGCAGTGCTGCGGGAGCGGTTTGAATCGATGACGCCACGCGAGCGAGAGATCCTCCCACTGGTGGTCTCCGGCCGGCTGAATAAACAAAGTGCCGCTGACTTGGGCACCAGTGAAATCACCATAAAGGTGCATCGTGCCAATATCATGCGAAAGATGCAGGCAGACTCTTTAGCGGACCTGGTTAGGATGGCAGGTCGCCTGGGTCTTTCAGGGACAAAGTAAGGACTTCTGTATTCTTGCGAACACCCCGGTTGCCGGTCAATCACGGATTTGACGCTCCGTGTCCGTGATGGAGGTGCATGCGGGATAACAACGAGTGTGGTCCGCCATAGAGGAATTCGAGAGCGACGTTTCCGCCCACGTATCCCAGCAAGGCGTAATTACCCATTCGGAAGCCATCCTTGGCGTCGTAACGACTCGGATACCACCCATAGACGGCGGTCATGGTGCCGGCATACGGAGCGACCAGAGATGGGAACGAAAAGACACGATGGCCATCGTCGCCGCGGCGCGCTGTGAGGGTCGAAATGGCAGCATGGCTCAGTCGTGGAAAGAAGCCTTTGCATTCACAGCGGTAGTACAACGTGTCCTCGCGAAAGGCTGCCGCAAGGGCATAGCGCGTCGTCGTGCTTACGGATGCTATGCCGAAGTTGGACCCGAATCTCTTGCCATAAGCCTCCGCACCTTGCTTCCACTCTGGCGGAGTTTTATCCGCCTGGTTAATGCCGGCGGATAACGCGGCGCCTAGGATGGGATAGGGGCCGATCATGTCAAAGACGTAGTTATGGAGCCTCGTTTTTGCGGTCGGACGCGTGTAGGTCAGATCGGGTTGCGCCGGGGTTGCTTTTGCGACGGCACCGGGGGAATCCGGCGGGGAGGACGATGACTGTGCCTTAGCCAGAACGGGTGCGGCCGCCAGGGCCACGATTACGAACAGCAAAAGCGGAATTCGGCGCACCTTTGTTAGAACCCTCATGTCGAGATCCTCCTCGGTCAATGTGCGATACAGGCCAAAAGGTTACTGCTTCAAGTGGCGACGGGCAAGCTCCGATTTGTTAGCCCATCGGTCGATTCCAGGGAAAGATGCTTGCGAGGCTGCAGAAAAACTAGTCGAGGCGTAAGAAGCGTACCTCGGGCGCTGATGCGCGGACACATCTTCAACACTTAACTGCCGAGTAAAACTCGTGCGTTTCCCGTTTCGTGGAGAAGTTTGAGTTCTTCCGCAGCCTGTAGCTCGTTCCCTTCCGAGTCTACTCAACAAACATGGCTATGCCGGCGACGAACATCGCCACTGTGGTGATGGCCACGACGATCCTTGCCAAGCGTGAACTCGGTTGGCCCCGCATCAGCTTCTTGTCCGAAGCTACGACCAGGATTGCGACAAGGAGGAAGGGGGCCAACTGTCCATTGATGACAGCTGTCCAGTAGAGCGCCTTCACGGGATTGATGCCTGCGAAGTTTAGTCCGACGCCCACTCCCGTGGAGAGAAGAATGAGAGTGTAAAACGCGCGTGCCTGCTTTAATTTCTTGTCCAAGCCCTGGCGCCACCCGAGCGTTTCCGCGAATGCGTATGCCGTTGATCCCGCCAGCGTCGGGATGGCAAGAAATCCGACGCCGACAATACCCACGGTAAACAGTGTCGCAGCGAACTTGCCGGCGAGGGGCCGAAGGGCTTCGGCGGCCTGGCGAATCGTCTCAATGTGCGTAATGCCATGGCGGTTGAGGGTGATCGCAGTGGTCAGGATGATAAAAAACATGACCAAATTTGAGAAGAACGTGCCGACGCCGACATCCATTCGCCGGAGGTGAAGTTCTTCGCCAGTCGCTCCTCTTCGTTGAGCGAGCGTGGTCTGACCTGCGGCTTTTTCTTCTTCAACTTCTTCACTCGCCTGCCAGAAAAATAAGTACGGACTGATAGTGGTGCCGAGAAGCGCGACGAGTGTCGACCATTCATCTCTGGTATGCGGCATCGACGGTACGAGGGTATCGCGCAGCACTCGGCCCCAATCCGCCCCAACCACAAACACGGTGACGGGGTAGGCGAAGAGCACCAGCACCAGCCATTTGAGCACGTTCGCTATCTGCTGGTAATGGAGGCGGACGGTGGCCCATGAAATCAGGAATGCGAAAACCCCGACAAACCAGTAGGGCTTAACCCCAGACAGCATTTCAGCTGCATCGGCCATGCCGGCGAGATCCGCCGCGATGTTAATGGTGTTGGCCACGAGCAGCGCTACGATGAAGGCGCGTAGCAGCCATCCTGGAAATCGTTGCTTGAAATTTCCGCCCAGGCCTTGCCCCGTGACCATTCCGATTCGGGCACACATCATTTGAACTGCGGCCATCAGCGGCCATGTCAGGAGTGCGGTCCAGATAAGTTTGGTTCCGAGCTGCGCGCCCGCAACAGAATATGTGGCAATGCCAGACGGGTCATCGTCGGCAGCTCCGGTAATAACGCCCGGGCCCAGCGCCTTCAGCAGCAGTCGCATCCATCGGGCTGGGGCGGGCATCGGCACGAATTCGTCGGAGCACTAGCTCGCTACAAATCATAGCGCGGAACTCAGGGTATGCCTAAAGGCTTACCCTGATACAAATCTTGGTTGCGCGAGGGGCGGTTGAGCTCTTCGGTGATCTCGGCGTCTTCCGAATCTCGATGTGAAAGACCCTACGGGTTCAGCACGATCTTGCCGAACATCTGGCTTTTTTCCATGTACTCGTGGGCGGTGCGGATTTCCTTCAGCGGGAACGTGTGGTCGATTACGGGCTTGATGCGTCCGGCGAATACGTGGCTGAGTACTTCGTGGAGTTCGCTCATCGTGCCCATGTATGACCCCAGCAATGAAAGCTGGCGCGAGAACAGAAAGCGCAGATCGAGTTCGATTTTAGGTCCCGTCGTTGCGCCACAGGTCACGATAGTCCCGCCGCTCTTGAGTGACTTGACACTCTCGCCAAAGGTGGCTCGACCGACATGCTCGATGACGATGTCGACACCCTCGAAGTTCGTGATCTTGCGGACTTCCTCCGAAATCTTCTGCTGGTAGTGGTTGATGACAAAATCGGCTCCTAGTTCGCGGGCTCGCTCCGCTTTGCGATCATCGCCCGCGGTCGCGATCACGCGTGCCTGGAACATCTTTGCGATCTGGATGGCGGCAATGCCCACGCCCGAGTTCGCGCCCAGCACCAGCACGGTTTGGCCGGGGCGGATGGCGGCGCGTCCGGTGAGCATATGCCAGACGGTGACGAAGACTAGCGGAACGCTGGCGGCTTCATTGAAATCGAGCGCGTTGGGGATCGGGATGACATTGACGGCCGGGGCGGCAAACAGTTCGCAGTTGCCGCCATCGACCGCGTTGCCTAGAACCGTGAACTGGCGGCACTGATTCTGCAATCCGGCGACGCACTTCACACAGTGGTTGCAGAAATGCATGGGCGCGACCAGCACGCGCTGTCCGGGCTTCAGGTCGGTGACGTACTCGCCGACTTCGACGATCTCGCCGGCCATGTCGCTGCCGAGGATATGCGGCAGGTTCACACCGGGCAGGCCTTTGCGTACCCACAGGTCGAGGTGGTTCAGAGAGCAAGCGCGGACGCGGATGAGGACCTGATCTTTACGCGGCTTGGGATCGGGGACGTCCTCGTACATGAGGACTTCGGGTCCACCGAACTGGTGAATGCGGACGACTTTCATGGGGCTCCTGCGACTTCTGGCGAAGATTCGAATTTTACACGCTCGCACAAACTACATTTCAACTTCTTAACCACAGGGATCACAGGGGAAATACTGCCCTGGGGGTGACGAAGCGTTTGACCTTCCCGGCTCAGCGAACCATAATCAATCCATGGACCTCTACGAAGAAATCGTCCGCTTGCGAAAAGACGGACGGCGCGGAGCGGTGGCGACGATTGTGAATGTGCGCGGGTCGATTCCTTCGTTCAAGACGGCCAAGATGCTGGTGCGGGACGATGGCTCGATCGTCGGGACTATTGGCGGCGGTTGTGTTGAGGCCGAGGTATGGCAGGCGGCGCGCGAAGTGATGGAATCGGAGAGGCCGCGGACCCTGACGTTTGATCTGAATCAGGATCCGAAATATGACACCGGCCTGGTGTGCGGCGGGACACTTGAGATTTTTGTGGAACCGATCTTACCTCCAGCAGACCTTTATATCTTCGGCGCAGGTCACGTTGCAGCAAGTCTTTACAAAGTTGCACGAATTGCCGGATTCGACGTCACGGTGATCGATGATCGCGAAGCTTACGCAAATCGCGAACGCTTTCCCGAAGCGCAGCAGGTAGTCGCGGAAGATTTCGACAAGGCCGCGTCGCAGCTCGCGCCCGGCGAGTCGTCGTACATCGTGATCGTCACGCGCGGGCACCGCGACGATATGCGCATGCTGCGCTGGGCGGTGCAGACTCCAGCGCGCTATGTCGGTATGATTGGGTCGAAGCGGAAGACGATCACCATCTTCAAAGAGCTGCAAGCGGAGGGTCTGCCCGCGCATTTATTTGACCGTGTCCACGCCCCGGTCGGGCTGGACATTGGGGCAGTCACGCCAGAGGAGATCGCCGTGTCGATCACGGCGGAGTTGATTGCGAAGCGGCGAAAAGTGGAGCGTGATTTGCCGCACATGAGCTGGTTCCATCGGCGGGAATTGAAGTCTGAGGTCGAGCCGAAGTCTTAGTTCGTGTGGGGACGGGCGCCTCCGCGAGCCTGCCCTGAGCGAAGTCGAAGGGTCCAGGCCGAGCGCCAGCTCGGCAGCGGCCTGCCGATACAAACATCTCTGGATCCTTTTTCTCCGCGTCTTCGGCGTTTCGGCGGTTATGATTTCGGGATGCCGAGAGAAATCGAAATCAAATTTCGGATTGATAATCTCCCCGCGCTGACCCGGGCGTTGAAGCAAGCGGGCTTCAAACAGGTCACCCGCTCCACCCACGAAATGAATTCACTCTACGACCTCCCTGGCCAGAAGTTGCGCAAGCGGGGCGAGTTGCTGCGGCTGCGGAAGTATGGCGAGACCTGGGTGCTAACGCACAAGGCGAAAGGCAGCGCTGGTCGCCATAAAGTACGGGTTGAGCTGGAAACCCGTGTGGAGAACGGCGAGCAGATGGACGCCATTTTGCGCGCGCTTGGGTTCGCTCCGACGTTTCGTTATGAAAAATATCGCGCGGAGTGGAGCGACGGCACGGGCCATGTGGTGCTGGATGAGACTCCGATTGGAAACTTCGGCGAGATCGAAGGGCCGCCGCGCTGGATTGACCGCACGGCTCGCGCGCTTGGGGTCGCTCGTACTGATTACATCACTCAGACGTATGCGCCCATGTTTTTTGAATGGAAGCGGCGTACGGGGAGCAAGGCCACTGAGATGACGTTTCGCGCGGTTGGGAAGAAATCGGATCTAAAGTTGTTTAACTAGGGGCATTGCCGATCTCGCTCGGCTTGGACGGGCGAGACGCCCGTCACCACACGAGCAGATCAGGCTCCGCAGCATTTCTTATATTTCTTGCCGCTTCCGCAAGGGCAGGGATCGTTGCGTCCAACTTTTGCTCCCGAGCGTACGACTTGCTGGACCTGCAAGTCACCAGCCCCGGCCATGCGCGCCTGTTCCAATTCTTTCTTTTTCTTGCGCTGGAAGGCCTCTTCGATATCGTCTACGGATGTTGCGACCTGGCGCGGCGGGCGTCCGTTACCGCCTCGGCCACCGGTGATGATTGAAGGTACGCCGGCGTCGGGGCCCTGGCCGGGCAGATCGTACCTTCAA
>Ga0209647_1000399_pt1 | contig 40943 bp, 36 predicted proteins | sample GraSoi_2013_60cm_FD_185827 | JGI IMG/M metagenome (GOLD analysis project Ga0209647, IMG submission 185827) | Grasslands soil microbial communities from the Angelo Coastal Reserve, California, USA - Sample 9_17_2013_60cm (SPAdes) (version 2) | ecosystem: Environmental > Terrestrial > Soil >...
GTGTCCTTTGAGGTGTCCGGCACGACCACGGCTTCGCCGTGCTGCGCCACCCAGCCGGCGATACCCTGCCCGATTTTGATGCGTACATCTTTCAACGCCTGCGAGGCTTTGCCCACTGCCAGCTCGAAATACAGCTCTTGCTTGGCCTCATCCAGCAGCAGGAGCGACCAGTTGTCGGGGCGCAGGAACTCGTCGATCTTCTCCATGATGGTGCGGAGAACCTGATCCAGTTGCAGCGAAGACGTAAGCGCTTTTCCCAGCTCCTGGAAAACCGCCAGTTCGCCCGCTTCACGTTGTTGATGAGAGGGCAGCGCCGGGTTCCGGCGGCGTTCGACGGTAGGAAATGGCTTGACTTCCTCCACGTTCGATTAAACCTGACCCTTTGAATTTCGAGTGGCCTGGCAAACCTCTACTGGCTTGCCGCGTAGTGCGACTCGATCGCCCGAGAATCTTCGCAAGTATAGGCTCCGGGCAAAAACCGGCGCAACATACTCGTAGGACAGGCGTTGCCATGTTGCCATCACCGCGCTGGCTCCCGGCCTCAAGCTTTCCACAAGAGAGGGAGGGTTTGTTTGACACGCTTCGCGGCCCCGCCTATAGTGCCGTCGAGGGGAGCCCACACCTTCCGCGAGTGTGCGCCGCCGTCAGCCGCCGCGCCTCGCAGCTTCTCTCGACTGCGCTTAGGTCGCGCTGGCTTCGTCGGACAGGGTTTGATCCATGGCCAGGGGAAATTTCGGGGAACGTTTAAAGCGCGAGCGCGAGCTGCGCGAGGTTTCGCCCAACGAGGTCGTTGTGGCCACGCGCATCAGCTTGCGCTTTCTGGAAGCGCTGGAAAATGAAGACTGGGAGAAGCTGCCGGGGGGCATCTTCAACCGCGGCTTCGTGCGCGCCATCGCCCGCTATCTCGGTCTCGACGAGGAAAGCCTGCTGGCGGAATATGACCAGGCACGCGGCGATCAGTCCGCCGAAGCCGCGCCCGCACCGGAGAATCGGATCCCCTCACCACCCAAATGGCTCGCCGCGGCCTTCGCGCTAGGCGCGCTTGTGTTGATGGCCGCACTGATAGCGGCAGGAGTCTATGGCTGGCGGCGGTACTCTGCACGTCGCAATGGCAAGCCCTCTTCCGCGGTTACGACCCAGTCGCTTGGAGCAGCGCAGGCGGCTTCCCTGCCCGCAGACGACCCGCCCCAGGCGAATTCCACCGCGCTGGACCTCTCTGTCTCCACGTCCAAGGCCACGCGCGTGCGCATCCTTGCCGACGGCAAGCTGGTACTCGACTCCAAACTCCCAGCGGGCCAAACTCGCCATTTCCCCGCGGAAACCGCCTTCGAGGTCACCGCCGCGGACTCCAGCGCGGTGTTGCTGGAATTGAACGGCCAAACCATGCCGTCCATTGGTTCCCCCGGTGCCTCCGGTACAATAGTGCTCAGCGAAAAGGATTTGAGGCGGGCACCAGGTGGAAACTCTAAGCCCTGAACTTATCGAAGCCTTGCGTCACGGACGCGCCACGCGCGAGCGCAAAATCGCGGTTTGCAGTGGGGCCGCGCACGTCTTGGCAACGGATCGCGCGGAAATTCTTGCCGTCCTGGCGCACGATGCCGATGAAGTAGTGGCCAACCGCGCCCAGGACGCTTTTCTCTCGCAACCGATGGAATCCATCATCGAAGCCCTGGCGCGCGAAACCGCTCTTCCCGCGCTGTTCGCATACGCTGCGAAAAACCTGGCCGACAAACGCGGCATCGGCGACGCCATGGTGCGCAACAAGAATTGTGCCGCGGAACACCTGGTTCCCGTGGTGCGCTCGCTCTCAACCGAAAGCATTCAGATCCTGATGGAGGAGCTCGATCGCGTCAGCGAGTCGCCGGCACTGGCCGGCGCATTGGAGCACAGCAGTTCTGTCACGCCCGAGCAGAAAGCGCAGTTGCATGAGCTGCGCGGTACCGCGATCGACCACGGCGCCCTGGCCGAAGCCGCCCTCGAGGCCGAGCCCGATCTCGGCAAGCGCCAGACCTTGCTGCAGCGCCTGGCCACCATGACGGTTGCGCAGCGCGTGCAATTTGCCATCAAGGGAGGCTCCGAGGCGCGCCGCACCCTGATTCGCGACTCCAACAAAGTCGTGCAGCGCGCCGTGCTACAGTCTCCGCGCCTGACCGACCAGGAAGTGGAAGCCTTCGCGTCGATGACCAGCTTAACGGATGAAATCCTTCGCCTCATCGCCAAGAACCGCAACTTCCGCAAGAACTATGTCGTCGTCCGCAATCTGATGAATAATCCAAAAACGCCGCTCGACGTGAGCCTGCACATGCTACCCATTCTGAACGCGCTGGATCTCAAGCGCCTCTGCGTGAACAAAAATATCCCGGAGACATTGCGCACTACCGCGAACAAACTTCAGCGCCAACGTCAGAACAAATAGTACGTAAGCCGTACGCTCAGAGCGCCAACGTCTGCCCGTGCATTTGCGGTTATTCGACGTCGGCTGACTTCAACTCAGCTTCGGGTGCTTCCGGTGGAAGCCTGTCGATTCCTGGTACGCGCGCGCAAACGCCAGAAGCTCCGCCTCGCGGTACAAGTTGCCGAGAAACGTCAAGCTAACCGGCGTTCCCGGCCCGCCGATATTGTCGTCGTCCCCGCTATCCACCGCGGGCGGCTTCGGCGCATCGTCGCCTCGAAAGCCGTTCGGCAAAATCAGTGCCGGGTGCCCCGTCAAATTCGTAATCACCAATTGCTCGCTGCTCGTCGGGGCCACGATCACATCTACAGTGTCAAAGACTTTGGCCACCGCGTCCATCGCTAATCGGCGCGCGCGACTCGCTTGGATGTATTCCACGGCCGGAATGAATCGCGCGCAGCGAAAGGTGTTCGGCCAATCATCCGCAGACTGCGCGGTCAGCAACTTGTCCCGCCCCGAACGCGTCAGCTCATCAAACGCCGCGGCGGCTTCCGAGGTCAGCATCGTGACCATCGGATCGTATGGAAATTTTGGCATCTCCACAGGAATGAGTGCCACGTCCATCTGTTGTAGTTTCGCCAGCGCCGCCTCGTTGAAGCGGCGGTCATACTTCGCCCGCTCCTGAAAAGCTTCCCTCTTTTTGCGCCGCTCTTCGCGCTTCTTCTTTTCTTCCTCGGTCACTGCGGGCTCTTCCTTCTGCGCATCCTCCTGCGGCCCTGGTGTCCGTTCGAAATCGCTCTTCAAATATCCAACGCGCAATTTTCTCCAATCGAGTTCCGCATCCCAATTGAACGCCGCATTTTTTACAGCCCGGTCTTTTCCATCCGGTCCATGTATCGCGCTCAAGACCAGCGCGCAATCCTCCACCGACCGGCAAATCGGCCCGAGCTTGTCCATGCTCCACGACAAAGCCATCGCGCCCGTACGCGGCACCAAACCGAACGTAGGCCGCAATCCCGTGCAGCCGCAGCGCGTCGACGGCGAGGAAATCGATCCTAGCGTCTCGGATCCGATGCTGAAGGCCACGCAGCCCGCGGCCGTCGCCGACGCCGGCCCAGCCGAAGATCCGCTTGAGCCTTGCTTCGGATTCCACGGATTGCGCGTCTTGCCGCCAAACCACACGTCCCCTTCCGCCAGCGCTCCCAGCGTCAGCTTCGCGACTAGCACCGCGCCCGCGGCGTCCAGTCGCTGCACCACGGCGGCGTCTTCGTCCAGCATTTGGTGCTCGAAACCGGCCGCGCCCCATGTTGTGCGGTATCCCTTCACGGCCAGCAAGTCTTTCGCGCCCCACGGCAGTCCGTGAAGCGGCCCGCGGTACTTGCCGGCGGCGATCTCGCGATCTGCGTCCCGGGCTTGCGCCCGCGCACGTTCCTCCGTCAGCGTCACCGAGAATTTCAAAGTCGGGTCATAGCGCTTCAATCTTTGCAGATACATCTCCGTAAGCGCGCTCGATGAAACTTTCTTCGTGCGCACCAACTCCGCCAGTTCCCGCACGCTTGCGAACGCCAACTCCTCCACATTCTTGGGCGCTGCTATATTCGGCGCCGCGGATATTCGTTCCGGTTTCCGTTCCGTCTCAAACTTCGTATCGTTCACAATAGGATCAAACAACAGCGCCGGCTCAACCGAGTTCGGCATGTGCAGCGCGTAAATCGCCTCATAACCTTTCGCCTGCTCGTTCAGCTTGTCGAGCATCATCTGCTTGTATTCGTCGGAAATGGCCACGTCCGCGACCGCCGCGGCAGCGTCGATCATTTCCTTGGTAATCTTCACCGCGCCTTTCGCCTGCGTCTGCGCCCAGAGCACTCCGGGAAACAAAGTCGAACCCAAGCCCAATCCGGTGCACGTCTGCATAAACCGCCGCCGATCCACCATGCCGTTTGCCCTCCCTGCCTTTGCAAGCGCGCGGTACTATAGCACTCGTGTTGCGCTCGTCGTCTCCGAGTAGTAAGAAGACGACTAATGCGCGGAACGGAAGGAGCTTTTGTGCTTTTGCCGAAAGGGTTTGGTTTTGTTCTACGGTTCGTAACGTGTTGCGCGTTCGGCGCACTGATTGTTTGCGGGGGTGTATCGCCTTGGGTGCAGGGCCAAACCGGTAAGCTCACCCATTCAGAGACCTTGCCAACCACGCAACTGGTGCAGCCGGCGGACCTCGCCCGCGAACTTGCGTCGGCAAACGCTGACTCTCGCCCGACAATCGTGTACGTCGGTTTTCGCACGCTCTTTGCAGGCGGTCACATCCCTGGCGCGACATACCACGGCAGCGCTTCCACCCAGCAGGGCTTGGCAGACATTAAACAGTGGGCCGCTTCGCTTCCGCGAACGACCAATCTGGTCATCTACTGCGGTTGCTGCCCCTTCGAACGCTGCCCCAATATTCGTCCGGCTTTTGCTCTGTTTCGGGACATGGGATTCACACGTCTTCGCGTGCTGGAGTTGCACTCCAGCTTCGCCGTCGATTGGGTGGACAAAAACTACGCAGTCGAAAAAGGCTTGAACTGATCTTCGTCTCGCGCGCGCATCTAGTGCGCTGTTGCCAAAAACGAAGAGCCGCTTCCCCTCCGAAGGGGAGCGGCTCTTGTACAGCGAAGCACAAACTCTGTCGAGCGATTACCTCCGAGAAGAGGTTCCGCTCACGCCTTGCCCTTGCTCAGGCCTTCCCGCGCAACGCGCGCCTGCATGCGCTGCGCCAGTTCCAAATGGGATTGCAGCGTCGGCAGCTCGTGTTGCGCGAACTGTTTGAGTGCAGGCTTCTCCGCCGCGGTCTCTCCGCGCTTGAATTCGGAAATGTCCTTCTGGTGGTCCTTCACCATCTCTTGCGCGTACGCTCTGTCGAATTCCGGTCCCGACAACTTGGCGAGGCGATCATACGTCTGGGCGTCCTTATGACTTAAGTCCGTCGGCAGGTTGATGCTCTCTTGAGCGGCAATCTGTTTCACTTCTTCCAACGCTTTCGTATGGTCTTCGACCATGCGCTTCGCAAAGGTCTTCACCTCGGGGGATTCTGCTTTCTCTTCGGCGAGTTGGCCAAGCTTTATCTCGGCCAAGCTTCCTTCCGCGGCGTTTCTCAGAAAGACTTCGTCGCTATAGGGAGCGTTCGCGCGGCGCGCGCCTTGCTTTTGCGTCGGCGTGTTTTCCTGATGGGCCAGCACTGCCCAGCATCCTAAGAATGTACAGAAGGTTGTGACACCGGCCACATAGAGCACCTTCGCCAGCGATTGGTTCATGGTCCCTCTCCTGAAACCTGAAATTCTTGGTGGGCCGACCCTTGGACAATACCTATTGGCAGACACTCCAACAATCCGGTGATTTGTGTACGACTTCCGAGAGTCCCGCTGTATATGGCTTTAGACACAATGACTTAGCGGAATTTACAGTACGCCAACATACTAGAACAAAAGTAAACCGGGCCATTTCCGGCGAACGCCGTCTTCGTCGGCGCATCCCAACTTGGCGCTTCTCCACAGTGCTGGTATGCTTCGCTGACCAAAAGTAGCTGGAGACCTCGCTATGCAGAGAAAAGCCTTGTGCGCCGCAGCTGTCTTTGCGCTTACTTTCAGCATTGCCGCGCGGCAACCCGCACCACTCGCACGACATTTCGACGGCCAGTCCTGGTGGGCGCACGTCAAGTTCCTTGCTGACGACAACCTCGAAGGCCGCGAGACCGGCAGCGACGGCCTCCGCAAAGCCGAGTCCTACGTCGTCGATCAGTTCAGCAAGGCCAAGTTGCAACCCGCCGGCAGCAATGGCTTCTACCAGCCGGTGAAATTCGTCTCCCGCCAAATCGTGGAGAAAGATTCCTCCGCCGCGTTGGTTCATGCCGGCAAGACGGAGCCTCTCACCCTTGGCGAAGACGCATACTTCAACACGCGCGCAGAACTCTCTTCCGAAGAGATCACCGCGCCGCTCGTTTTCGCCGGCTACGGCCTCAAGATTCCAGAAAATAATTATGACGACCTGTCCGGCCTCGACCTGAACGGCAAGATCGTCGTGTATCTCGCCGGCTCGCCATCGGAGATCCCAACCGCCCTCTCGGCTCACTACCAGACCATCGGCGAACGTTGGAAGTCTCTCAAACAAGCTGGCGTAATCGGCGTCATCAACATCCCCAATCCCGCCTCGATGGACATTCCTTGGTCGCGCATGTCGCTCAACCGCGCGCATCCCTCCATGGACCTCGCCGATGCCGAATTCAACGAAACGCAAGGCCTCAAGATGTCGATGACCTTCAACCCTGCGCAAGCCGAGAAACTTTTTGCTGCGTCCGGCCACAAGTTCGACGAAATCGCCGCTTTGGGCAAGGATCGCATGCCGCTTCCTCATTTTCCGCTGGGCGTTTCCCTCAAAGCGCGCGCCATCGTAAAAAGCACTCCCGTCGAATCCGCGAATATTATCGGCAAGCTGCCAGGCAACGACGCGACGTTGAAAAACGAATACGTGGTCCTCTCCGCGCACATCGATCACATCGGCATCGGCGAGCCCGTAAACGGCGACCGCATTTACAACGGCGCGATGGACAATGCCAGCGGCGTCGCGGTCCTGCTCGATCTTGCCGCCGAGTGGAACGCCCACGCCGAGCAGCTGCGCCGCTCTATTCTTTTTGTTGTGGTCACCGCGGAAGAAAAAGGTTTGCTGGGTTCAAAATATTTCGCCGCTCATCCCACCGTGCCCCCGAAATCGATGGTCGCGGACATCAACATCGACATGTTTCTGCCCATCGTGCCGCTGAAAGTTCTCAAGGTTCCGGGACTCGCGGAATCCGATCTGGGCGATCGCGTCCGCGAAGCCGCGCAGCCCTTTGGCGTTCGCGTTCAGCCTGACCCTGAGCCGCTGCGGAACGTCTTCATTCGCAGCGATCAGTACAATTTCATCCGCCACGGAATTCCTGCTGTGAAGTTGGATGTTGGATACGATCCCGGCGCACCCGAGCAGAAAATCTTCAAGGACTGGCTGACCAACCGGTATCACGCCCCGTCCGACGACCTCGCCCAGCCGGTCGATCTCGCTTCGGCAGGCTTGTATGAAGACATCCTTCGCCAACTCCTGATTTCCGTCGCCAATACGGATGCGCGCCCTAAGTGGAAGGCTGATTCCTTCTTCCGCCGCTACTCGACCGAGGCCGGCAACTAGCTAGGGCTCTTGGTTGTCGCGTTCTAACTCAGGTCTTACCCAAGCCACTGTGGATTATGCGCGGTGCCGTCGAAATTCGTAGTGGTCTTGTAGCCCTCGAATTCGCCATTTTGCGCGGCTTCCTTGGTCTTCGCCAGCAGCGCCACGATTTGCGTCTCGCTCAACGGCTTGAACGTTCTCGCCGCCTCCAGCGCCTGCTCGACCAAAGCCACCGAATCGCATCCGTTAATCACCACGCTGGTCGGCAAGCTCATCGCGTAGTGCAAGCACTCGATTGGCTGCACGGTCTTGCTGCGCAGGATAATCCCCGCGCCCATCGGCTTCATCCCCAACACGCCAATCTCCTTCTTCACCAGCACCGGTAGCACTTTCTTCTGAAAGCTGTTGTAGTGCGCGTCCATGACATTCAGCGGCATCTGCACCGCATCGAAGTGAAACTGGTGCGCGTCCGCCGTCTCTAGCATCTTCAAATGAATGTCCGGACTCTTGTGCCCGGTAAATCCGATGTAGCGCACCTTGCCCGCTTTCTGCGCCTCCACAACCGCTTCCATCCCCGCGCCCGCGGCAAACACGCGCTCGGGGTCCTCCATGCGAATGATCTCGTGAAATTGCAGCAGGTCGATGCGATCGGTCTGCAAGCGGCGCAACGACTCCTCTAATTGCTGCGCCGCCGCTTTCTTCGTGCGGCCGTCAATCTTGGTCATCACAAACGCGCGCTGCCGGTAACCGTCGCGCAGCGCCTTGCCCATGCGCACTTCGCTTTCGCCGCCGTTGTAGTCCCAGCAGTTGTCCAGAAAATTGATTCCATTATCCAGCGCCGTGCGAATGATACGGATGCTCTCCTGCTCGTCCTTCTGGCTGCCGATGTGATAGCCACCCAGCCCGACCATCGAAACTTTTTCGCCCGTGCGTCCCAACGTCCGCCGAGGCACGTCTGCCTTCGTGTCCGCCGCCCAGGCAACTTTCTCCGCGCCTACGGCCAGCGTCGCCGCTACACCCATTTCCAGGAACTCTCGTCGCGTCACTCCGCCGGTCTTTTCCTCTCGAACCAATCCGTCGGTGTTCCTTTCGCCGCCATCCTCAAATTCGCGCATGAGCGTTCTCCTTATACATAGGGCCCAGGCTCTTAGCCTACACCCGTCTGCCCCCTCCGAAAAATACGGTGGCGCCTTGAACCCAGCCCGGCCCCGGAGTTAGACTCCGCCCATCTTCCCTCGGTCGGCTCCCAATTTTCAGGTCGGAGGACCCATGCTCAAGTCGCTCGTCCTTGGCGCCATTCTCGGCGGTCTGACTGCCTTTGTCTGGAGCTTCATCTCCTGGGACTTGCTTCCCTGGCACGAAAAGCAGTTGCGCTCTTTCCAAAACGAAGACGAAGTCTCCGCCGTCATCGCCGCGCACGCACCGGAGTCCGGAAATTATCTTCTTCCCACCGGACCTTCTCAGGAAGGCATGAGCCCGGATCAAAAGAAAGCCGCCCAAGAAATCCGCATGCAGAAAATGCAAAAAGGTCCGTTGGTGTTCGCCGCGGTTCACCGCGAAGGGTTCGGCTCGTTTCCTCGAGTCTTGCTTACGCAGCTTCTCTGCCAGATGTTCGCTGCGTTACTGCTTACCTGGATGCTGTTGCAGACCAGCGGATTGAGTTACGCGCGCCGCGTGGCGTTTCTCGCCATCGCCGGGCTCGCCGCCAGCGTCATCGCCGATCTTCCCAACTGGAATTGGTGGGGCTACTCCGCTGCATATACCTTCGTGTACCTCATCGACTACACGCTGACCTGGCTCCTCGCCGGCCTCGTCATCGCCAAGAGCGTCAAGCCGCATACCGCCGCAGCGCCCGGTGGGTCTCTCTAGCTGAAGTTATTCCATTACCTGAGGCAGTGGCCTCGTCACGTTCTCCATTTCCTGTCTTGCTCGACACTCTCTCGAACGCGAAACTCGGTGATCTTGCGGATCAGACGTAGAGGAAGCGGCTTCTCCAGCGGAAACTGGATCGACCCTTTCGCCGTGGCAAATTTCGTAAGATCCTTCGCGAAGGCTTTCACGGCTGACGGCGTGGGATAGAAGCCGATGTGATGTTTGAACGCGGCGAACGTGACCAGTATCCTCCGATAGGAAAAGGAGGGCATCCCCCATTTCAGGCTTTCTGTTGCCCCGGGTGCAACTGCGCGAATACACGCGCGCATTTCCCGCAGTTTCTTCCGAGCCTCTTTGGGGGCGGCGTTGATGTACTCGGTGATGTTTGTAGGTCGCGCTTTTTTTGCAGGCATGATTTTATTTTATCCACCCTCCTGCCGATAATCCGATCGCAGCCTCATGAATGAGGCCAAGGGTATTGGGCTGGACGTTCATCATGCAACGATCTCCCCGACAGTACCGTGCCATAAACGAACTTGAATGAGGTATTGCAAAGGTGTATAAGTATTGCCATCCCGTGGGTAGTGTCATGCTTCACTCGGCTCAGCGTTCCTGTCAGACAATCAATTGCAGTACTCCAGCCTTGTTGTTCAGCGCAGATCCTCCGCCAGGTGTGCCTCCGGCTCTCTTGCGGGACCACTCTCGTTAATCGTCAATAAAAGCGGAGGTGAAATATGCGTAGATTCTCCCTAGTGGTTGGCTTCGTATTGTGTCTGGCGCCCATCACGACAGCACAAACAAAGGAGTTGACCGTGCCGGCTGGCACCCTTCTCCAATGTACCCTTGATGAGCCAAACTTCTCTTCTCGAACGGCCCAAGTCGGCGATCCAATACTTTGCCATATCCGTTCCTTGGCGATGTTCGGCCATCCGGTATTCCCACGTGGCGCGTATGTGTCTGGCCGGCTGGAGGACTTTCGCGACCCAGGACACTTCTTCGGCAAAGGCCGGCTCAAGCTGGAATTCGTGAGTTTGACGGTGCCAGGCGGCACATTTCCGCTGTCCGCCAAGATGGTGTCGGTTCCGCACTATAGGGTCGATGCGGAGGGCAGCATCCGCGGCCGTGGCCACGCGCGGCGCGATGCGGTCGAGTGGGCTATTCCCGTTATGTGGCCGGAGAAGATAATCACCCTCCCCATGCGCGGACCTCGCCCCACGCTCAAGGGGGAAACACGCGTTCTGCTGCGGATTTTGGACGATCTGTCCATCCCGACGGATGCGGCTGTCACCTCGAGTGCGACGCTCTCCTCGATGCGAGAGCCCTCCAAGCCATCTTCCAGCGTGAGCGCAAGCGAGAATTCCGATGTGAATTCAAACGTGAGTTCAAACTTGAATTCCGGCATTCGGCGCAGCCTTCTCCCGAAGATCGTGTATGGAGGTACGAGCAGACCCGCCGCGGAGACCGAACGTCCGTGGGGACTTGGGTTTTCTGCCGAAATCGAGAATACGAGTATCAGCGAAACGAATGCGCTCGTAGACCGCCCAATATGGCGCGCACCCAGGCCGACGCTGCTGATGCTCAAGGACGGCCGGGCTTACTTGGTAACGAAGTATTGGATCGAGGGAGGCCAGCTCACCTACGTCGGATCGGACGGCGGGCAACAGGTTCTAACGCTTGACGAACTCGACTTCCAGATGACTGCCAAACTTAATCGGGAACGCGGAGTGCCGTTTGTCCTTCGCTCCAAGTCGGCGGAACCCTAGACGGCGCAAGGCCATCGGGCCGATGTTCGACGGCCGTGGGTTGCATACATGCGAAAGCTTTTCGCTCTTATTCTCTTCTGTATGTTTGTTGTTGTCGCATCTGCGCAAGCGCAACAGCAAAATACGTATTACGTGTTCAATGGCAAGACACTTGAAATCGCGCACGACAATCCCGTCCATGTCTACTACATGCGATGGCAGGTTTGGCTGTTTCAGCAAGGCGTTCACATCCCACATCATTCTGCTGGTTTGCAATACTCGCGTTGGGGCCTGATGGAAGGAACGTCGGCTGCCGCCGTTATGAAGCAACTCAAAGCTTCTCAAAACTTCCAGGAAGCTTATCTGAGTTTCTTCGGCCCGGGCAGCTGGGGGCGGTATACGTTCCTCAATCCATTGGGCCCGATCGCGGTAGCAGACCAGGCTACTGAAACCCAGCCGGCAGCCCTCGAAGAGTTCTATCAACTTCGCCGACTGGATGGACGGCTGAATAAGCTAATAACCACCGTTCAGGGCTCGCTCGAAAACAACCCAAGCCAGGGCCCAGATTCCCCCTTTAAAGAATACTTTGATCAGATCAGGGACTCCCTGGAGCGGGTTAGCAAGGGGTGCGGCCAACTGGCTCGTATTCGACCTCAACTCCGACTCATCAAGCTGGAAGTCGCTCAGGCGAGTGCAGCAGTCGAACGGGCGGAAACCGATGTGCCGAACCTCACTGCTGCGCTGCCGAGCGTGAAATTACCCACAAGCAAGACTTGGATGTCCCAGTCAGAGAAAGCTGGTAGCGATGGGACGATCGAAGTCACGGTCATGGAATCCGGCCCCGAGGTCGCGGTTCAACAGCATTGGACGGGCGGCGATGGAAGCATGACCGGTACAGTCATTCTCACAACCATTCCCTACAACGACATCGGAAACATCGATCTCGTGCCGCCGATGCCAGTCTACGATGAAATGTGGACCGTTCGCGTTCACGCGGCCCGTGCTCCATTTCCACAAACGATCGACAGCCCGCAACGCAGGACGATTAAAGCTACGTATCCTGCCGTCGGTTACACGACTACGGGAACATCCGTGTATTTTGTTTTCCCGAATTCTACCGAGGCACAAGACGCCTATGCGTATTTCTTGTACCACAAGCAGGTGGGTCGATGAAGTATGGACCGATCCTCATTTGCGCCGCAAAAAATATGGTGTCTATGTGTGTCGGAGACCCTAAGGCGTTTTTCAGCCGCACACCGGACAGGCATGGACGCGAATTGGAGCTTCTTGTAGCATTGCGTGCATGAAAAAAGGGAAATCTGGCAGTCGCCGTCCTGTCGCGAAAAACAGCGGCGCTCCGAAAGACGTCGACGAATACCTTGCCGGCATCCCGGAACCAGCCCGCGGCACTTTGAACACGATACGTGCGGTCATTCGGTCCTCCGTGCCGGCCGACGCCACCGAGGTCATCAGCTACGGGATGCCTGCGTTCAAGCACAATGGAGTGCTGGTGTGGTTCGCCGCGTTTTCGAACCATTGCAGTCTGTTCCCCACTGCATCCGTGATCGAAGCCTTCAAAAGCGAACTTAAGGGCTTCTCCATATCCAAAGGAACCATCCAATTCCCCGCGAACAAACCGCTTCCGACTGCACTTATCAAGAAACTCGTCAGGGCCCGGGTCGCGCAGAGCAAAAGCAAGAAGCGGCCCCTGACCGGCTCGCCCTCGAAGTCGTATTCATGACCGGTGGCATAATTCTCCCTCTCGGTACACAATATGCCGACCGCTACCGTGTCTCGAGGTGCTGCATGTCCCTGCGTTTTGCGCTATTCGCCGCTGCTTCCACCGTGCTCGCGTTTCTGGTGACCAGCGCCACTAATTCCGCCCCGCCGTCGCCCGGCATGCTCGTCGTCGCCAATCAAAAAGAGCATACGTTGCTGATTGTCGATCCGGAGAGTCGCCGCGAGCTCGCCAAGATTTCCGTCGGCGTCAACGGCCACGAAGTCGCCGTCTCCCCTGACGCCCATTTCGCCTACGTTCCGATCTATGGCAACTCCGGAGTGGGAAAGCCGGGCACCGATGGCGCGACGATCGACATCATCGATCTCCAGCAACGCAAAATCGCCGCCACCATGGATCTCGGCAAGCCCTTACGTCCGCACCAACCTCAGTTCGGCCCTGACGGCCTCCTCTACGTCAGCGCCGAGCTCGCCAACGCCGTAGACATCATTGACCCCGCGTCGCGCAAAGTCATCGCCGAGGCCCCCACCGGCCAGCCCGAATCGCACATGTTCGTGCTAAGTAAAGACGGTCGCCGCGCCTACACCTCCAACGTCCACGCCGGCACGGTCAGCGTCGTAGACATCGCCAATCGCCAACTCATCACCACCATCCCGGTCGCCAAGACGGTGCAGCGCATCTCCATCTCTTCCGACGGCGCCCACGTCTTCACTCACGATCAAGACGCTCCGCGCATCGCCGTCATCGACACTGCCACAAACAAACTCAGCAACTGGATCGACATCCCCGATTACGCCTACGCCTCCGAGCCCACTCCCGACGGCCATTTCCTCCTCGCCGTCCTCCCCCGCGCAAATAAAACCATTGCCATCGATCTGCAAACTCTCAAGGTCGCCAAATCCTTCGACGTTCCCCAGCAACCCGGCGAAGTTCTCATCCGCCCCGACGCCGCAATCGCCTACATCACCTGCATGCCCGCGGGGAAAATCGCGGTCCTCGACCTCCGCACCTGGCAGCTCCAACCCAACATCGACCTGACCCCAGGCGTAGACGGCATGGCCTGGTCCGCAAAATAACTCTTCTCCGTGCCCTCTATGCTCTGCGTCCTCTGTGACCTCTGTGTTAAATTCTTTCTTTCTACCCGATGCGTACAACCACCGCCACCTGCGCCTTGTTCCTAGCCATCGCACCGTCCGTCGCCCAAAAATCCCGCCCGCATCACCGAATCGCCAAAACCGTCGCAACACCTCTCTCCTCCCATGATTGCGGCCACAACCTCACCCTCCATCTGAGCTCCCCCGACCCCACCCAAGGCAGCCTCCTCCTGCTAGAACTCCGCAGCTCTACGCAACCCGTAACAGAAATAAAAGCCACCTGGGACAGCCGCGAAATCCCCTTCTGGCAAGAAGCCAAGCCCGAAGAAAAATCTCCCGACGTCTGGCGCGCGCTCCTCGGCATCGACCTCGAACTAAAACCCGAAACTTATCAGCTAACCCTCGCCGCAAAAACCGAATCCGCCGAAGAAATCTCCTGTTCCGCAACGATCGACGTAAAAGAAGGCAAGTTCGCCACCGAAAGCCTCAAGGTCGCCCCCAATTTCGTCGAGCCCAATCCCGAGCAGCTCGCCCGCGCCGAAGCCGAGCGCCAGCGCCTCCGCGCCATTTTCGCCACCCTCACGCCCGAGCGCCTCTGGGACGGCCGCTTCCACTACCCGCTCACCGGCGTCACCACCGGCGGCAATTTCGGCAAGCGCCGCATCCTCAACGGCAAACCTGGCTCGCCCCACAGCGGCGTCGACTTCCCCGCCCCCTCCGGCACGCCCGTTTACGCTCCACAGCGCGGCCGCGTCGTCCTCGCCGAGCCGCTCTATTTCTCCGGCAACACGGTGATCCTCGACCACGGCCTCGGCCTCTACACCCTCTACGCGCACTTCGAGTCCATCTCCGTCCAGCCTGGCGACCTCGTCGACACCGGCGCGCTCCTCGGCAAAGTCGGCGCCACCGGCCGTGTCACCGGACCGCACCTCCACTGGGGCGCCACCGTAAACCGCGCGCGCACCAATCCCCTCCAACTCATCTCCGTTCTTGGAGCCAGCGCGCAATAGATTCCGCGCGCCGAAGCGAAACCTCCGCTAGCACGCTGAATAAAATGTATTCGAGTGAAGTAAATCAGAAGGGACCGAGCAGCCGTTCCAGGCCGTCAAACCGAAACGGGCGCCGCGGCTCGAAGCCACTGCTCCATCTGGTCATGGCTCGCGACGCCCGCTTGCTGCATGACCGTCCGTCCGCCAGACAAGACCACGAAGTTCGGTATGCCGCGAACATTAAAGCGCTCAGCAAGCTGCGGGTATTTCTCCGTATCGACTTTCAGCACCACAGCCTTGCCCGCCATGTCCGCGGCCGTTCGCGCGACTTCCGGCGCCGCGACATGACACGGCCCGCACCACTCCGCCCAGAAATCCACCAGCACCGGAACCGGCGTATCTCGCACGATTTCATCGAACAGCGCTTCGTCGACCTCGACCGGCTCATTGGCCGGCGGCAGCGGCGATTTACAAGCTCCGCAACGCCCAGTGCTCGCCAAGTATTTCGCCGGAATGCGGTTCTTCTGTCCGCACTCGCTGCACTCATGTATGACCGGCATAGCAACCTCCGTCAACTCTTCGCATGCACGCTCAGCATAACCATACGATGCCGGCGAGCACGCCAAAGGCATCTCCAACTCCGCGGAAACTCCGAGGTCCAGCCGCATCTACAGCAACAGATGCCATTTACAGCAACAAATGAAAGAGTTGAAACGCGCGCCCCCACTGTTCCGTAGCAGGATGCTTGCTCTGCGGATCGATGATCGTGAACGCGCGCGCCACCGCAAAACTCAGCCCGCCCGCAATCGCCGGCAAACGCGCCTCGATTTCGTCGCTATACGCCAGATCGATCCGCGGCTCCGGAATGGCCTTCTCCAATATGGGCTCCAGCCCGATGTCCACGTCCAGCGCCTCAAACGCGTGCATGCTCTCTTGCAGTCCCTTGGTAATCGGCAGATCCCGCGGCTCGACCCTGATTCTGTCATTGGCCTTCGCCGTGCGCTGCGCCATCAACAGCAAGTCGCGTATTTTTTCCTCTACAAACTCGTAGTAACGCCGGATATCCTCTTTGTCAATTTCCAAGCCCGCGGCCACCCGAAAAAAATGCTCTATCTGGTGGACGCCTTGCACGCGCTTGTACGGCTTAACGTTGTGAACCGGTTGCAGCGGACCTATATCGTGATTCTCCATTTTGTGAACCTCTTCTTCGCTCACGCAGCGGCGGCCTTCAGACCGGCTCTGCGCTTGTGTAGCGGCGGCCTTCAGGCAGCCGGATCTAGATTACGCAGCGGCGGTCTTTAGACTGGCGCGTCGATCGCGTAGCGGCGGTCTTCAGACTGGCGATTGTGTAGCGGCGGCCTTAAGGCAGCCGGCTCCTAGATTACGTAGTGGCGGTCTTTAGACTGGCGCGTCGATCGCGTAGCGCAGGTCTTCGGACTGGCGCGTGAAGCAACACCGTCGCACCAAATCCACCGCCAACAACGAGCAACACCCGTTCCAACTTCCGAGACAAGCACACTCCCACCAACAACGTTGAGAAAACGCAACTTATCCGCAACTAAGCAAAAGCAAAAGCCCAACCCAAGTCAAAAGCCCGACACCCCCAGGTCAACCCCCCGACGCGAACCTCCGCCGCGCGCCGTGGGTGGAAGCCCCTGACTTTTAGTCAGGAGCGGCGCCTTCAGGCGCGCCTTTTGCGTCCCGAATGCTTCTACGGGACGCGCCGTTTGCGTCCCGAATGCCTCTACGGGACCGCCTCCTTCCCTTGTAGCCGCGCAGCATGCTGCGCCAGCCCCGCGTTTCGTTTTTGACTTTGTATTATGTAGCGGCCGCCGACCGCTTGCCCTGCTTGTCCCGAGCTTCGAGGGGAGCCTCGAAGGGTGGCGGGCGTCCTTCTCGTGGCACAGCGATTTCTGGCTGTGCGCCGTTGTCTGTCGGTCTCGAGCCTCGCGAGGGACCTGCTGTTCGCCTTTTGCTTCGTCCTTGGGAGGTGGGAGCTTCTAGTTCACCCTGAGTTTTCGAAGGGCTCCCACGTAATGACCTCGGCTCAATGGGCTTCAGCTTGTCCTGAGGCAACGAAGGGCCCCTGAAGAAAGCTTGCCTCTGCCTTTGGGGGGTCGGACCTTTTATTTTATCCTGTTTACCCCGATCCTCGAGGGAAGCCTCGAAGGGCTCCGACATAAAGCTCGTAGCACTACCGCGCTTCAGCGCCTGAGGAAACGTCATACGGCTTCTTCGCCACCTGTTCAGGTCCGGCTTACCCCGATCTTCGAGGGGCCCTCGCTTACGCTGAGATCTATCCCCAAGCGGGCCAAACGGCACAGGGATGTTAGGGCACAGACAGTGTCCACTTGCGGACAGATTATCAGTCCAGTTCCCTGCAACGATGCAAAGGCCATTTTTCGAAGAATCAGCCGCGATTCGATGTAACGACTACAGCGATGATCGAGCGCCCAGAATGTTGGAGGCTAACAGGGAAGAGTGCGAAATTCAAAATTTGTCTTTCCAATAGGCACCCCCTTTTTCATGAAAACACTTAGTTCGATACTCGCCATCGCGTGGCTTCTCATCGTATTCAAACCCGAGGCACAGGCCGTCCCCAGTTATTCGCGACAGACGGGGCTCCCTTGTGCGACATGCCATTTCGCTCCGCCCGAACTGACGCCGTTCGGAAGAAAATTCAAACTAGACGGGTACGTGTTTACAACAAAGGCGGAGGTCACTGACGAGAAAAAGGATCACAACGCAGCGCTGCACCTGCTCGAAGCTTTCCCTCTTTCAGTAGTGTTCGACACGTCGTACACGGCCACGAAATCGCCTCAACCTGCCACGCAAAATGGCAACTTCCAACTTCCGCAAGATGTTTCCCTGTTCCTTGCTGGCGCATGGGGGAGTCACGTAGGCAGTTTCGTGCAAGTGACTTACACGGTGAAGGATAATCACTTTGGCTGGGACAACACCGACGTCCGCTATGCCAACAAGGAACACGAACTGTTCGGAAAATCCTTCACCTGGGGGGTAACGTTCAATAACAACCCGACCGTCGAGGATCTTTGGAACAGCACTCCGGCGTGGGGATTCCCGTTCACCTCGTCTAACGTCTCCCCGACACCTGCCGCGAAGGCCATTATCAACGGAGCTCTCGCCACAGATGTAGCTGGCATCGGCGGATACGCGATGTGGAACGAGCACTTCTACTTCGCAGGCACGGTCTACCGTAGCCAGCACCTCGGCGGACCTGAACCTAATCCCGGATTGTTATTCCCTTTCAATATCCGGGGCTTTGCTCCCTATTGGCGCTTAGCCTGGGAAACTTCCACGAAAAATAACAACCTGGAAATCGGCACGTACGGAATACACACCAAGACCTCTCCCAACGCGATCACTGGTTTGACCGACAGCCACACAGACTGGGCCGTTGACTTTCAATACGACCGCTCCCTTCCACAATTCAAAAACGACGTTCTGTCATTTCGCGGCACCTATATTCGCGAGAACTCATCCCTCGGGGCTACCTTCGCTGCGGGCGGAGCGGCACAGCCAGGCCACCATCTCAACACTCTGCAAGGTAACGCCGAATACCATTACGGCACGAAACTTTCCGGGACGATTGGCTTGTTTCACGTCACTGGAACGACTGACCCGCTGCTTTTTCCGCCTGCTCCCGTTTTTGGCAGCGCGACCGGAGATCCCCATAGTAACGGCTACATTCTGAATGTTTCTTGGTGGCCCGAGCAAAACATCGATCTTGCCGTGCAGTACACCGGCTATACGCGATTCAATGGCGGGGGAACAAATTACGATGGCTCGGGGCGCAATGCGGGAGGAAATAACGCACTCTTCCTGCTCGGACGGTTTCTCTTCTGATGGAAACACGAGCAATTAGACCAGGGCTGCGCACGCACTTACCGTGATTTTCGGCGGAACCTAGTAAATCAAGCAATGGAGAACACATGCGACGAATGTTTCTTAAGATTGCACCCGCAAGCATTTTCACTTGTCTCGCAATTCTGGCTCTCCCGTGCTGCCTGAGAGCGCAGGGCGATGCCGCCCAGGTGTATAAGACAAATTGCGCGCTATGCCATGCGGCGGATGGCAGCGGTGAGACCGCCTCCGGCAAATCCCTTAAAGCCAAAGATTTGAGGTCACCCGAAGTGCAGGGAAAATCCGACGAGGAGCTCGCCGAAGTGATCGCCAAAGGAACAGGAAAAATGCCCGCTTTCGGGAAGAAACTCACCCCGGATGTCATCAAATCATTGGTCGCATACATCCGGGCATTGCCGAAAAAGAAGTAACAAACTTTGCAAGTTCGGTGGCTTTCAAAGCGAAGGCCGTTGAGCGTCTTGCAATTCATATTCAAGGGAGAATTCGATGTGTGCATGCGCGGGGGATTCGGAAGCGACGACCGAGAAGCCTTCGGCGCCTGGACTGTCCCTCGAAAATAGGCGCTCTTTTCTTGGCGCATTGCTCGGTGTCGGCTCGATCTTTGTAGGCGCGCTTCTCTCCGTGCCGCTCATCCGCTTCGCTCTTTTCCCCCTGCTACGCCGGACAACGGAACTGAAGAGTTCCCCTGTAGGAGCACTCAGCGAGTTTTCCCCTTTGACCGAGCCCGCGATGCGCACCATTCAGATCGAGCAAGTGGATGGCTGGCGCAAAGCAATATCCGAAAAGGCCGTTTATATAACGAAAGACCAGCAAGGCCAGTTTCGTGTTCTCACCTCGGTCTGCCCGCACCTGGGTTGCACGGTCCCGTGGAACAAGGAAAAGAACCAGTTCCTCTGCCCGTGCCATGGGGCGACGTTTGCGCTCGATGGCTCCCGTATCAGCGGGCCCTCGCAGCGCGGCATGGATACGCTCGAGACGTCAGTTCAGGACGGCCAACTCCTGGTGCGATTCCAATATTTCCGGCAACTCGTGCCTCACAAGGAAGTCATCGGCTGAGGAAGGGCTTTTCCATCGATGCATGCGACGCAACACAAAGAAAGTAATCCCCCTGCGCTGTCCGAGCCGGGAGTACGGGCCTGGCTCAACCGGCGCACCGGGCTGGACGCCTTGCTCCGAACCGCGCTTTATGAACCCATTCCCGGGGGAGCGCGCCTAGCCTATGTATTCGGCTCCGCTTTGTTGTTTATCTTTATTTCGCAGGTAATCACCGGCGTTTTTCTGGCGCTCTATTACGTTCCCTCCGCCGACCACGCGCACACCACTGTCGCGTACATCACGAAAACCGTCACGGCCGGTTCTTTTCTGCGCAGTTTGCACGCCTACGGGGCGAGCGCGATGATCGTCGTGCTGCTCCTCCACCTGTCGCAAACGTATATTTATGGGGCCTACAAAGGGCGGCGCGAACTGCTCTGGCTTTCCGGCTGTGTCCTTTTCGCGCTCATTCTGGGGATGGCATTTACCGGCTACCTGCTTCCCTGGGATCAGCGTGCATATTTTGCCACCGCGGTGGGAACCAATGCGGCGAGCGAAATTCCCTGGGTGGGCGAGAGCCTTAAACGCATGATGCGCGGCGGCACCGAGATGGGCACTCTGACCATCTCGCGATTTTTCGTCGCCCACGTTTTTCTACTTCCAGCGTGCGTCTTTGCGCTGGTGGCGTCCCACATTTTTCTATTTCGCCAAGCCGGAGCCGCCGGTCCTGTCAACGAGGACCCTTACCACCCTAAACAGAAACCGGAGCTCTTTTATCCCCGCCAAGTCTTGATGGATCTTTCGTTGACGGCGCTGCTGATCATCGGTCTCGGCTTGCTGTGCTTCTTTGTGCCGATGCAACTGGGTCCTCCTGCTAACCCCGCTGATGCGCAATACGTTCCACGCCCCGAGTGGTATTACCTCCCGATTTTCCAGTGGCTGAAATACTGGCATGGTGCGGCTTCGGTCGTGGGCATCCTTGTCATTCCAACCGTTCTTGTCGCAGCCGTCATCGCTCTTCCTTTTCTGGACCGCGGCATCGAGCGTCGTCCCTGGAAGCGTCCTGTCGCCATGGGAGCGTATGCTTTCGTGTTGTTCGCCCTCGTAGCGCTCGGCCTTCGCAGTCAGTATCTGGACAAGCACGACCCCGGAGTTGCGCAACAGTTGGCGAAGCAAAAAACCGAAGAAGACGAATACATGCGCAAACCATTTGAGCCGGAGCTTTCTTCGGCTTCACTCACTGCTGCAAACGTGGCGCTAGCCGATCCGCTCGCCGCCAAAGGCAAAACAATTTTCGAGGCCCAATCCTGTAATGCCTGCCACGGAGATGCTGGCGTGGGCACGGCCGCAGCCCCCGCTCTAGCCGGCATCGCCGCCAAAGTCTCCCCGGATCAACTCGCTCAACTCTTCAAACATCCCACCGCCAAAATGACCGCTGGCGGCATGCCCCCGATGGATCTCCCGCCCGATGATTTCAAGGCGCTGATTACCTATGTAGGGAGTCTCAAATAAGTGCGCGGTGCACACGTAACTCGCAGAAGGTCTTTGCTGCCGGATGCTCGCGCCTTCAAGCGCGCGGGTTTTGACTTGCCCCCGTACCCAAAAGTGGCCGCAATCCACTCAGAACTTTGAACTTACAAGTTTACTATTGATAAACGTTCAGACTTGTAGTATGGTTGCGCGTGTTATCTCGAAGAAACCTCTCTTACCCCTCCCGCCGCTCCAGCCTTACGAAAGGTTGCAAAAAGCCCGTAACAGCAGCTTTAACTACCTTTAGAATCAACACTTGCAAAAGTGTATCAAAACAAACAACTTTAACTTTCTTTAGAATCAACACTTACGAAAAACCAGGGGGGAGGGGGGCACCAGCTTCCTGCGATTTTCTCGTTTACCCCGATCTTCGAGGGGCCACTCGCTTACCCCGATCTTCGAGGGGCCACTTCCGCCGTCATATGCGCCTTATGCATCCCGAATGGATTTACGGGATGCGCCACGTAACGCCTCTATCCCCAGTGCCCTCATCCGATTGCGCATACTTCCCGTCACCACGGGGGTGGCACCCCTTTACCCCAGCCGTCTCACCTCTGCGTCAACTCCGCTCTCTGCGACTCTTTACCCCGAGGGTCTCGAGGGGTTTACCCCGAGCCTCGAGGGGTCCGTTATCCTTTGCCTTTTCTTGTCGCGCCTTTGTTTTCACAAAGATACAAATCCCTTTTCCCGGAACCCCTTTATTTTCACATCCATGCAAAACCCCGGGGGGTGTGGGGGGCCAAGACGTTCAGACATTCAGACGTGGAGACGTTCCGACGTTCCGACGTTCCGAAAAAGCAAAAGCCCCGCCTTGCGACGGGGCCTCTACCATGAACCGAAACAGCTTACTTCCCGAAGCGGTAGACCAACCCGCTCTGTATACGCAGGTTGTTCTGTTTTGCTCCGCTGAAGTGCGTGTACAGATATTCAAATTGGATCGCACGGAACGCCACGTGGCGGGTCAACTTGAAATCGGCTCCGCCGCCGAACGTCATCGCAAACGAATTCAACGACGTCGACGGGAAACCCGTCTGGCTAGCCGTCAGCCTTTCGCCGCCGAACAGCACTTGCGCGTACGGGGTCACGCGGCCGTAGTTGTGATACGCCACGCGCGGCCCGAACAGGTAGTTGATTTCATGAGACGAGATGCCCGTCGGCAAACCGGTGACTTTGCAGCCGTCGAAATCGCCGACTACCGCGACCCACTTATTCAAATTGGCCGCGAACGTGCCGCCCGCACCCTGACAACTGGAGCTCGGAGCACCCTGGCCAGGATAAATTCGGACGTACTGATATTGTCCGGAAATCTCCATGTCCCGGGTTTCCTGGGCCTGTGCGACGCTGGTCGCGAGCAAAGCGAACCCGAACAGAATGAACAGTTTACGCATTCTTTCCTCCATAAGGACATCCCCACGCGGGGGTAGTACTGTTACTATGTTCCCGAATGCGAGCGCAGCTCGCAAGCGCCATATTTTTCGTGTTTCCCGAGGGTAAACAGTGGAAGCAAACTGCCACTTTGTGGAATTCCCCGCGCCCAAAGCGAGCGAATTGCGCGTCGCCAGCGAGCCCGATCCGCGGCAGAATCCAAGCTCGCGGCCCACGCTCGCGCCGCTAGCGGAAAGCGCCGAGCAGCAAGACGCAATCTGCCGTCGCCGCGCGGTCCACACGGCGAAATTGGCGGGAGGCAAGCTTCAAGGCTTCGCGACGCAAGTACTCTTGTACTGTTTTCGCTTTCGCAAATGTGGTACCTTCATGCCATTGTCAGGCGTTAGGGGTGAATCCAGAATAGCGGTTGTGTGGACCTTGCTCGTCGCAGTCCCTTCACGGTTTCACCGGTTCACTTCAGCATTCTGTTCGCACGCGGTTGTTCTTTCGGCGGTTGATAGCAGGTAGCGAGATAAGAATCATCGCGGCCGCGCGCGCCTCGGCGGCCGAGTAAGAGGTAGCTGTCCCCATGGCAATACTTCACTTTCGCTGCAAAGAGCGCCGCCGCACCGTGCGGGTGATGCTGACGGTGCCGCTGCGAGTGAGCGGGAAAACCGAAATCGGCGAGAGATTTTCCGTGAAGGCGCTGTCGCATTCGGTGAGCCTGCACGGCGCATCGGTCGAGTTGGAGCAGGTCGTGGTGCTGGACGAAATTCTTCAGCTCGAAAATGAAATCACAAGAGAAAAAGTAGAAGGCAAAGTGGTGTCCATCCGCCGCGCGCGCGACGGCAAGCGTTACGTCGCGATCGAATTCACGGACAGGAATCCGAATTTCTGGCACATGGCCTTTCCGGTGCCGGGCGCAAGGCCAATGCGCCGCCCAATTTCCTCCAAAGTTTCCTCGCTATAACCGCGAATCCGCGCGGATCGCGAACCCGCGCAATTTGCGAATCCACTGCAGGGCGCTCTGTCCGCTCTTCCTTTGAACGGGCGAGACCCCGATATCTTCGCGCCGCCGATTTGTATTATCTTTTTGCCGTGCCCCCTGCGCGAAAATCCCACGCTGAAACTCCGCGTAACGCGGCTGGAAAAAATCCGCAAAAAATCGGACTGATTTCGGATACACACGGATTGCTGCGCGAAGAAGCGCTGCGGGCGCTGCGCGGCTCGGATTTGATTATTCATGCCGGCGACGTCGGCGATTCAAACATATTGGAGGCGCTGCGGAAGATTGCTCCGGTGGTGGCTGTGCGAGGAAATGTGGACACGGCAGAGTGGGCGAAATCGCTGCCGGAGTCAGCGGTGGTGGAAGCGGGAGCAGTGAATATTTATGTGCTGCACGATTCGAACGCGCTGGACTTGGATCCGAGGGCGGCGGGATTTCAGGTTGTGGTGAGCGGGCATTCGCACAAACCTGGGCGCAGCGAGCGGAATGGAGTGATGTACATAAATCCGGGGAGCGCGGGGCCGCGGCGATTCAACCTGCCGATTACGGTGGCGCTGCTGGATTTGGGAGCGAGTCCGTTGAGCGTGGAGTTTGTCGATTTGGAAAAAGAGCGTAGAGTGAAGTGAGGCGTGGCGGTTCAAAACGGGTTCTGATTCCTTCGGATTGGGCGGCGCGGTTACGGAGAGCGAAGATGAAAAAAAAGAACAAGAAGAGCGGCAAGAAGCGGGCAGCGAGCAAGAGCAGAGTTTCGGCGAAAGCAAAATTGAGCGCGGGGAGCGGACCGAAAAAGGGAGCGACCAAACGCAAGCGACCGGCGCCGAGGAGACGAGTCCGCGAGAACCAAGATGTGCTGAGTAACCAAGGCATTCAGAAGGTGCCTCTGTCAGCGATACGGCCGAAAGCGCGGTCGGCGCGAGTTGGGGGCGGAGCGGGCGATTACCGAGGAGTTTCGGTGGTCGAAGGTGCGGATTCTGAGAGCCCCAAGGAATTGCTGGAGGAGGGGCAGACCTTTGAGTCGGGCGTCGTTAGCGGCGTGCAGAATGCTGCGAACGCGGACCAAAGCGAAGTGCGGACGCACGAGGTCCCGATGGATGATGTCCCGAAGGAGTATGACGATCAGGATCGGCCGTAGGCTCGCCTGATATTGTATTTACGAGCGGCTCACGTTGCGATGAGTTGACTCTAAATCCCGTCGACTAGCGGAAGCGCAGAGAAAAGCGAAGACCCACGTGTAACCCCGACACGTGGGGCACCCAAATTCATCTTCCGAGCTAGGTCTGGGCCACCCGCGGTTCCCCAGGACATCTTGGGACGGACACGGGGGACAGGCGGAACGTTTTCCACTGTCTCATTCGGTCAAGTATTGCGAGCCGCCAAGGGCAGCGTTTCAAAGGCCAGACAAAATAGCAGAAAACGTCCCGTCTGTCCCCGAGATTCGCCTACTTTCTCCCGAGCCCCGGTCGTTCTATAGCGATCATCTTAATCGGTAGGTGAACTCCGAAGACAAAAGACGGCTACAACGATTGCGACGCCAGCGATTATTAAACCTTGCCAGACACCTTGAGCAACCGCGATTAGACCTTTGAAGCCAACAATGGCCGCGATGCACCCGACGACAATTAACCTACGCTTTGCCAACACAAGTCCGCCAATCAATACAAGCAACGAAATGACGGCCGCGTACTTTAGGCGTTCTGACGGATGGCTTTCAGACGGATATACAATCAACACGAGCGCAGCAAACCCCATAGGAATCGCCAAGGCGATGTCACGACCGATACCCTGGTATTCATTCCCCGTGAGACCAAATCTTCCCAAATATAGCTTCCATACTTTTCCTAAGAACTGCATGGGTGAAAAAATTCCTCCTTCTTCACTAAAGGTCACTGCTTAGAAGGATCCAGCGAGCAAGCAACAAGGGCGCGAAAGTAGTTCACCCCATCAGCAGCTAATTTAACTGCTGCAAGACTCGCTAGGGCTGTGCTTAAAGCCTTCCCGGCAGTCGTCGCTCCAAGGGTCGTGGTTGTTGCCCTAACGCCAGAATAGGTGCCCGCCCCATTTTGTGCCAGAACAATGCCATTACCACTTGTTGGAATCCAATCCAAGGCGGCTTTCGTAGTCAGGCCCATGAATCTCGGGGACAGACGGGGCGTTTTCTGCTATTTTGTCCGGCCTTTGAAACGCTACCCTTACCGGCTCGCAATACTTAACCGAATGAGACACTGGAAAACGTTCCGTCTGTCCCCCCGTGTCCGTCCCCCCGTGTCCGCCGCGTTCAGCCATCACGCCAGGTCTTTAAAGGGTTGGCGATGGGCCAGCCGCCATCATGCTTTTAATGGATTTTGCCAGTTCGCCGTCTTGGATAAGCCATTTTGGAATACCTTTGAAATGATCACCCGTGACCAACAGGTTGAGCGGAAAGCGGCGTTTCGTGACAACGATAGTGACCTGAAAAGGAACAAGGAACAGGCCCATACATCTCTTGACATCGGAGTAGGGGATGACGACGGATCGGTACTGCAACACATGCAAGCCATCGGGCTTCGATTCGACTTTGGCCTGAAAAACAGTAAAAGGGATGACATACAGGACAAAAAAGACCAGCGTACCCGAAACGAAGAAGGGATTCCTATCCGCCGCGTCAGTCCAGAGCTTATACGTTGTCCAAGAAACGTAGAAAATTGCGAGGAAGTAAAGCCAGAGTCGATAAGGAAGAATTTTCATTCGTCGGCACCCTACTCCTTACAGACCGGAAACACGCCCCGCGGGGTCGGCGGTTTCATCATCGGAGCCGGCGATGCGGCGGACGGTGCCGGTCAAGGTTTGTCCGCAGGGAGCGTACCGCTGCTGAGCGCAAGCAGGGCGCGCTGCAACAGTTGAATCGCTTGGGGACTGCTTGTGCTTGGAGTTTGCTGAGCGGCTGAAGCTAGAAGAGAAAGAGCAAAGATACTGAGAAAGATAAGAGCCCGGGGGACCCGCATTCCACCTCCTAAGTGGTGACGCAGCAAATCTGACGTGTCAAGAGGTATAGATAAATCGATTTATCTTTCGACCTGTCGTGACGAACCTGTCACGAAACGATTCGGATGCAGGTTTCGACGAAGAGTTTGCCTGCGTCGAGGTAGTCTACTGGGGAATTTTTTAGGGCGGGGTCGGTGAAGAGGCTGTGCCAGGAGAGGGCGGCGGCGGCGATGTAGATGGTGAACGGCCTTGGGGGCGGGTAGAAGCGTAGCTGCTTGACTCATAGGATGAATCACCCTAGAGTCTAAATTGATGATTCCCCGGTCGACATTGTCGGTCTTAGCGCTGATCGCGCTCTTTGGGTTGCAGTTTGCGGACTGTTTGTCCCCCGTGTCGGCTGACGATGAGACGATGCAGTGCTGCGGCTCGATGCCTTGCAATCCTATCAATCAGTCTCACGACTGCTGCAAGACGATGGTTTCTGCGGACGCAGCGAACGTGCTGCCGGCACAACACTCCACTTTGAGCGTTCCTCGCACGGCAGTTGTCGATCATTTTTCTACCCCCGAAGTCCCCATCTTCACACCGGTTTCTTGCGTGAGATCTGAGGCACCTCAGCACTCACCTCCAGAGTTGTACACTCTTCATTCTTCTCTTCTGATCTAGCCGCCTCTCCACGGTGCGCTGCCGCACCGCGTTCTATCCCTCTATCTAACTCTGGCATTTGAAGCGCCACGCCTAATCGGCGGCGCACTCTATTTGTCGCAGGCCGATGGCGTACTCCTAGGAGAAGGCTATGTCATTGATGATGCGAAAGAGCGGGACGACTAGATTCTTTTTCAGATGCATTGAAACTAGTTTGTCCGCTCTGTTATTTTCCCTTGTCCTCGTCAGCGCAAACTACGCGCAGGAGCTCACGCCTCATCAAGGGCAGGGGGCGACCCCACTATCCGAGTTGCTACGGGAAGCAGAGCAGAGCAATCCGCAGATTGAAGCGGCGCGGCAAGGCTGGCAAGCGGCGAAGCAGGTACCGACCCAGGTCTCGACGTTGCCCGATCCGCAATTTACTCTGCAGCATTTCAGCGTCGGCAGTCCGCGTCCCTTCGCCGGGTACACGAATAGCGACTTTGCCTACATCGGTCTCGGCGTCTCGCAAGATATTCCATACCCAGGCAAGTTGCGCCTGAAGGGTGAAATTGCGAAACGTGAGGCGGATGTTTCGCAACAACAAGTCGAATCCGTGCGCCGCGCCGTCCTCGCTGAGCTCAAAGGCATATATTTCCAGCTCGCGTATCTCTCTAAAACGCTCACGATCCTCGAACAGGACGGCGAACTTCTCAAGCAAGTGGAACAGGCGGCCGACGCCCGGTACCGTTCCGGCATGGGAACGCAGCAGGACGTCGTCCAGGCGCAACTGCAAGAAACAAAGCTGCTTCGCGAAATCGCCATGCATCATCTTCAGGTCGGCAAGCTCGAAGCCCGGCTCAAACAACTCCTCAACCGTTCGCAGGAATCACCGGACATAGAGCCGGCCGATCTCACGGAGACACCTCTCGCCCAAACCTATGGCGATCTCTTGGCCGCGGCGCAAGTACAGAATCCGGAAATCGCTAGCGCAAAGAAGATGATCGAAAGGCAGTCGTTGCAGGTGAACCTCGCCCGCAAAGACTTTTATCCCGACTTCAATGTGCAGTATATGTGGCAACGGACCGATCCTACACAGTTCCGCGCCTACTACATGCTGTCTTTCGGCGTGCGCGTGCCCATTTATCGCGGACGCAAACAGCGCCCCGAACTGGCCCGGGCCGAAGCGGAGCAGCTTCGTGCTCGAAGCGAACTCCAGGCGCAATCGCAGCAACTCGCTGGTAATTTGCGCTCGCAATACGTCATCGTCCAGCAGACCTCCGAACTGCTTAAGATTCACCGCGAAGGACTGTCTCCGCAGGCGCGTTCGGAATTTCAAGCAGGTCTCGCGGCCTACCAATCCAACAAACAGGATTTTCAGGCACTGCTAACTGCGTTTCTCGATGTCCTGCATCTTGACGAGGACTACTGGCAGAACATCGCCGAATACGAGACAGCCATCGCGCGGCTCGAACAACTCACGGGACTGTCCTTGCGCGAGGAGGGGGCGAAGAGATGAAAACGTATCGCACAGGGTTCTTGCTTGCATTGATTGGAAACATCGTACTCGCGGTCGTCCTCGCCGGGTTGTGGCTGCACTACCGCGCAGCGAAGCCGATGGCGGATGCGGAAGCCAAGCCGTTGATTTCCCTCGCGGAAGATTCGATGGCCACTTCCATGGCTACACCCCCAACATCGACGGAAGCGCCGCTGGTTCCGGTGCAAATCTCGCCGCAACGGTTGCAGAGCATCGGAGTGAAGACCGGCAAGGTGGAACGGAAATCGGTCGCAGACGAGATTCGCACCACCGGCAGTGTCGCTGTCGACGAAAGGCGACTGGCCTACGTGCAAGTGCGGTTTTCCGGCTATATCCAGAAAGTCTTTGCCGACGCGACGTATCAATACGTTCGCAAGGGACAGCCACTGTTCACAATTTACAGTCCGGAACTAGTGGCCACCGAACGCGAATACTTAGTAGCCAAGGAGAATCAGGAGCAAGTGGCGCGGAGTACGGTGCCCGGTGTCGCCTCTAGTGCAGCATCGCTGCTCGACGCGGCTGCGGAGCGTCTCAAGCAGTGGGGCGTGCCGCAAAAAGAAATTGCCCGGCTCGAATCCACCGGCCAAGTACAACAGGAACTTGAAGTTGATTCGCCGATCCCTGGGTACATCACCGAACGCAATGCTCTACCCACTGTTGCCGTTCAGCCGGAAATGCGCCTCTACACCATCGCCGATCTTTCGACCATTTGGGTTCAGGCACAGGTTTTCCAGAACGATCTCGAACGGATGAAGGTCGGCGCTCCAGCAACGCTCACGGTGAATACCTACCCGGGCCGGACGTTCACTGGCCGCGTGGATTTTATCTACCCGCAGGTGGATATGGAAACGCGGACGGCCAAAGTGCGCGTTGTCTTTTCTAATCCTGGACTGCAACTCAAACCCGGTATGTTCGTCAACGTGAGTCTGAAGGTTCCGATGGGCAGCCAACTTGTTATTCCCGCAACCGGCGTCCTGCAGTCCGGCACTCGCGAGATTGCTTTTGTGGAGCGGAGCGACGGATACATCGAGCCGCGCGAGGTGCAGTTGGGCTCCCGCGTGGGTGACGAATTTATCGTGTTGAAGGGGTTGAGAGCGGGTGAGCAAATTGTCACCTCCGCAAACTTCCTGATCGACTCCGAGAGCCAGCTTCAGGCCGCGCTCGGTTCGTTCGTTCCACCTCCACCCGGCGCGGGCGCGGCGTCTACTACCAGCGCCCCGCGAGGAAATGTCGAATTGAGTTCGGACCCAAATCCGCCCCATAAAGGCGGCAACGTCTTCCGCGTGAAACTTACAGATGCGAGTGGAGCGCCCATTTCTGCAGCGGAAGTCAGCGTGACGTTTTTCATGCCGGCGATGCCCGCGATGGGCATGGCGTCGATGCGTACACCCGTCACTCTCAGCGACAAGGGCAACGGCCTCTATGAAGGTTCTGGACAGCTTGAGAGCGGAGGAACCTGGCAAGCCACAATCCTTGCAAAAAAGAACGGCCAACTCATCGCAACCAAGCAACTGAGCATGAACGCCACGGGAGGGATGTGACGTGATCTCCCGATGGATTGATTGGTGCGCGCGAAATCGTTTCCTCGTTTTCATGGGAACACTCCTCCTTGTGCTCACAGGCATTTGGGCCTTGCGGCATATTCCGCTCGACGCGTTGCCCGACATTTCCGACGTGGAAGTGATTATCCACACGCCTTGGGCGGGTCAGCCCCCTAGCATCATAGAAGACCAAGTTACTTATCCGATCGTCACTACGCTTCTTGCGGCACCGCATGTAAAGGCCGTGCGAGCACAAACCATGTTTGGCGACTCCTACGTCTTTGTCGTTTTTGAAGACAATACAGATTTGTACTGGGCACGGTCGCGTGTCTTAGAGTACATGCAACAGATTACGGGGCGTTTACCAGCAGGCGTCCATCCTGTTATCGGGCCGGACGCGACTGGCGCAGGATGGGTCTATGAATACGCGCTTGTGGACCACAGCCATCAACGCAGTTTGGCCGACTTGCGAAGCCTTCAAGATTGGTACCTGCGTTACCAGCTCGAAACGGTTCCCGGAGTGGCCGAGGTAGCCACCATCGGCGGATTCGTGCGCCAGTATCAGGTCAACTTGGACCCCGACAAACTTCGCGCATACGGAATCCCTCTTTCGACGGTCATCGAAAGAGTTCGAGCAAGTACGAATGAAGTTGGTGGACGCCTGCTTGAAATGGGCGGGGCCGAATACATGATTCGCGGACTCGGCTATTTGCATTCGCTGAGCGACCTGGAAACAGTTCCTGTAGCAACCAAGAATGGCACCCCGGTGCTCGTCCGTGATTTAGGGACAGTTACGTTCGGGCCGGACATCCGCGAAGGTGTTGCCGAGTGGCAAGGCGAAGGGGAAACCGTTGGCGGGATTGTCGTGATGCGCGATGGGATGAATGCCCTCAGCGTCATCAATGGCGTCAAGCGGAAACTCTTGGAAATCAAACCCTCGCTGCCACCGGGTGTGGAAATAGTCTCGGGCTACGACCGCTCAGGATTGATTCACGCCTCCATCGAAACTCTGCAACGCGACTTGCTCGAAGAAGCGATCATCGTCAGCATCGTGATCGTAGTCTTCCTATTCCACTTCCGTTCGGCGCTGATTCCGATACTGACGCTGCCTATCGCCGTAGTCGCAGCCTTCATTCCGATGTACTACCTCCAGGTCACCTCGAACATCATGTCGCTCGGCGGTTTGGCGTTGGCGATTGGCGTCCTCGTCGACGCCGCCATCGTCATGGTCGAAAACGGATACCGGCAGCTCTCGGAGCACCAATCCTCCGAAGCGGGGCCTCTTCCCGAACCACAGAGACGGAAAATCCTGTTGGATTCAGCGAAACAAGTTGGTCCCGCTATTTTCTTTTCGCTGGTGATCATCGTGGTTTCCTTCCTGCCCGTCTTCTTATTGGAGGCACAGGAGGGACGCATGTTTCGCCCCCTTGCGTGGACGAAGACACTGGCCGTTGGCTTCTCCTCCGTCTTGGCGATCACGCTTGTGCCCGTACTCATCATTCTATTCATCCGCGGACGGCTGATACCTGAATCGCGGAATGCAATTTCAAGAATCACCCAGGCTATTTATTTGCCGGTTCTGCGGCTCTGCCTGCGGTTCCGCAAAACCACCTTGCTGCTCAACCTGCTCTTTCTGATCGTCACACTTCCGCTCGCACTCCGCATTGGCAGTCAATTCATGCCACCGCTCTTTGAAGGTTCGGTCCTATACATGCCGACGGCCTTGCCCGGAATCTCCATCGGACAGGCGTCGCAACTGCTTCAGGAACAAGACGGGATCATTCGCACCTTTCCGGAAGTCGAAACCGTATTCGGTTCCATCGGACGATCCGACAGCGCCACCGATAACGCCCCACTCGATATGTATGACACGACGATCATGCTCAAACCACGCACTCAGTGGCGACCGGGAATGACTTACGAAAAGCTCATTCAGGAGATGGACGCGAAACTCCAGTTTCCGGGCCTCTCAAACACTTGGACCATGCCAGTCGAGAACCGTCTCGATATGGAATTAACGGGCATCAAGACGCCTCTCGGCTTGAAGATTCAGGGGCCAAATCTTGAGGGCATCCAGCAAGTTGGTGCGCAGGTACAGCAGATCCTCTCTGCGATTCCTGAGATGCGCTCCATTTTTGCCGAACGCGTTTCGCAAGGTTTTTATCTCAACGTCGAAGTGAATCGGCCGGAGGCAGCTCGCTACGGTCTGACTATCGCTGACGTTCAGCAGGCGGTCACTTCGGGAATCGGCGGCGAAATGGTCGCTGAAAACGTCGAGGGCCGCGAGCGGTATCCAGTCAATGTCCGGTACAGCCGCGACTTTAGGGACAACGTCGAGGAATTGCGGCGCGTCCTAATTGGTACGCCCTCTGGCGCACAGATTCCTATCTCCGAAGTGGCGAAAATCTCGTTCTCTCGGGGACCCTCAATGATCCGCGATGAGGACGGCGCGCTGACCGGTTACGTTTACATCGATCTGAACACGAAAGACTACGGCGGCTTCGTCACGCATGCGAGCGACTTGCTCAAGCAAAAACTCGCTCTGCCTTCTGGCTTTACTTACAAATGGTCAGGCGAATACGAGTTTGAGTTGCGGGCGAAAGAGCGCCTCGAGCTAATTCTGCCGGTCGTCTTTTTTGTCATCTTCCTGCTGCTCTACATGGTGTTTCACTCGGTCACCGAAGCAGCTGTGCTTATTTTTCCGACGATCTACGCTCTTACCGGGGGACTTATCCTGCAAAGGCTTCTCGGATACAACTTTAGTGTCGCAGTGTGGGTCGGCTATATCGCTCTGTTTGGAATTGCCGTGGAGACGGGCGTCGTCATGGTCGTGTATCTCCACGAATCTCTAAACCGCCGGCTCGCGACAGGAGAGCCCCTAAAACATGAGGATGTCGAGGCAGCAGTGATTGAAGGCGCGGTGCAGCGGTTGCGACCCAAGCTCATGACGGTCTGCGTTGTTCTGGCCAGTCTGATACCCATCTTGTGGGAGTCTGGCGTTGGCGCAGATGTGATGAAGCCCATCGCGGCTCCAATTGTTGGTGGCATGATCACATCCACAATTCACGTGCTGATTCTCGTGCCCGTTTTCTTCGCTGTCATGAAGGAGCGGGCGTTGCGTAGAGGTGTCTTGCGCGGGTCACACGCGACTTGAGTACATGAAAACGTTGTCGAGCCGCACCCCTACTCCACCTCCCGCATGTCGTGCCCCACACGCCGGTGAGCTTTGTTGAGGGAGTGGCGGTAGCGGAGGGCGACTAGGACGATAATTATGGTGAGGCACGCTTCGACGAAGAGTTTGCCGCCGTCGAACCAATCTACTGGGGAATTTTTTAGGGCGGGGTCGGTGAATAGGCTGTGCCAGAAGAGGGCGGTAGCGGCGATGTAGATGGTGAAGTGGAAGGATTTCCAGAGGCGGCGGCCGAGGCGGATCCGGAGATAGGAACTGACTACCACGATGGCGACTACGTAAAGGGCGATTGCGCCGATCGAGTTCTCGAGCGGCTGGCTGGGGGAATGGACGGGGTAGAGGAGATCGATGACGCGGAATTTTGCGGTTTTGTCGAAGAGAAGAACGATGGGATGGATGATGGCTAGCGAGAGGGCTACGTAGCCGGAGATGTTGTGCAGGCGGAAATAGTTGAAGTGGCGATGCGGCCACTGGCGGACAGGGCTGTAGCGGAAGGCCATGAGGGTGCCGAGCAGCATGTTTAGGGTGACGGCTCCTACGGCGGTTAGGCCGACGTAGGCGGAGAGGTCTAAGACGGTGATGTCCATGAGCATTGAGGCGTTGGACGCGAGAGCGGGGACAAGGGTAACGCGGGACCCGAAATTGGCTGCGAAGATGAAGATTTATTAACGCAGAGTTTAGGGAGATCGGATTGCGCTAGACGAATGCTCGGGTGATTTGGAATATGCCTCGAAAGCGGAGCCCTTCGTAGCTCAGGATCAACAAGACTGCCGCATTCCAAAGGCTGGCGCAGCATGCTGCGCTGCTACAACAAGACAAACGGTGCACCACGTGAAAGGCTTGCCGAGATGGGACAGCAATGCTGCGCCCCTACGGGGACTAGCGTTAGAGGCTGCGGAGGAGTTTGTAGAGTTCGTTGGCGGCGTCGAAATCGGCTTCTAGTTCGCGGGAGTTTAGGCGCTCGCGGAGGTCGTCGAGGCGGCGGGCGAAGAGGTCGAGGGCGGCGGAGAGGACTTCGCGATTGGTGAGGACGATGTCGCGCCAGGTGGAGTACGGGCTGCCGGCGAGGCGGAGGGAATCGCGGAGGCCAGGGCCGGCTACGGTGATGGGCAAGCCGTTTTCGTCGAGATGATCGTAGAGAAAAGAGCCGAGGGCTACGGCGGCGAGCTGCGGGAGATGCGAGACCATGCCTACGGCGTAGTCGTGTTGTTGCGCGCCGAGCCAGAGCGGGCGAGCGCCGATTTTTTCTAGGAGCTTGAGGAAGGCGGAGACACGCGGATCGCGTTCGGACGGCGAGGAATCCAACGGGATGGAAGAGTCGGTGACCAGGGCGTAGGGCGCGTTGAGGAAGAGGTCGGCGTCGGCTTGGGCGATGCCGGCGACTTCGCGGCCGGCCATGGGGTGGCCGCCGAGGAAGAGCGGGGTCGCAGGCGGGGAGAAATTTTCAGCGGCGGATTGCGCGATGCGGAGCTTGGTGCTGCAGGCGTCGGTGACTAGGGCGTGCTTGGGAGCTAGGCGGGCGATTTCGGGGAGGAGATCAATGGTCACGCCGATGGGTAGCGCGATGAAGATTAAGTCGGCGGCCCGGAGCGCGGGGGCGAGATCGCCGGTGAAGGCTTCGTCGATTACATTGCGCGAGCGGGCTTCGCGGATGATTTCGGGGCGGTCCCAGCCGGAGAGGTGCAGATCGGTCGTGTATTTGCGCAGGGCTAGGGCGAAGGAGCCGCCGATCAGGCCGGTGCCGAGGATGGTTGCGCGCGTGATTAGGTGCGGGGACATGAGCGAGTTGACAGTCGACAGTTTACAGTCGAAAGCGGGAAAGAAGATAACGCACCCTTCGAGTCAGGGTAAAGAGACGCAGAGGGCGCAAAGGTTCGCAGAGAAAGCGCACAGCCAGGAATCGCTGTGCCACTGTTGGCTCCCGATTCTGGAACTAAACACTTACAACTAACAACTAAAAACTCCGTCAGGCCATACGGCGGCCGATGGCTGGGGCGATTATGCGGAGCTCGGCCATTAATTGGGTGAAGGCGGCTGGCTCGAGGGATTGCGCGCCGTCGGAGAGGGCGTGGTCGGGGTCGTTGTGGACTTCGATTAGCAGGCCGTCGGCGCCGGCGGCTACCGCGGCGCGGGCCATGGGCGGAACTTTGTCGCGGCGTCCGGTGCCGTGGGACGGGTCGGCTAGCATGGGGAGATGCGACAATTTTTTGATTACGGGGATGGCGGCGATGTCAAGCGTGTTGCGTGTATAGGTTTCGAAGGTGCGGATGCCGCGCTCGCAGAGGATTACGTTGTAATTGCCGCCGGCGAGGATGTACTCGGCGCTGAGGAGCAGCTCCTCCATGGTGGCGGACATTCCGCGCTTGAGGAGCACAGGCTTGCGGACTTCGCCGAGGGCGCGGAGTAGATAATAGTTCTGCATATTGCGCGCGCCGACCTGGAAGATATCGACGTAGCCGAGCATCATCTGGACTTGGGAGGGGTCCATGACTTCGCTGACGGTGAAGAGATTGAATTTTTGCGCGGCCTCGCGCATGAGCTCGAGACCTTTTTCGCCCATGCCCTGGAAGGCGTAGGGCGAAGTGCGCGGCTTGAAGGCGCCGGCGCGCAGGATTTTTGCTCCAGCTTTGGCAACGGATTCGGCGATGGAGAGGATTTGTTCGCGCGATTCGACGGAGCAGGGGCCGGCGGCGACGACGACCTCGTTGCCGCCGATTTTTACCCCTCGGCCAAGGTCGACGACGGTGCCTTCGGGCTTGAACTCGCGGCTGGCGAGCTTGAAGGGCTGGGTGATGCGCATGACTTCGCGCACGCCGTCGAGGAGCTCGAAATCGCGATGATCGAAATCGCGGTGGACGCCGACGGCGCCGAGCACGGTGTGGGATTCGCCGGTGGAGCGATGCACGTTGAAGCCGCTGGCGACGAGGCGGTCGACGACGTGCTGGATTTGGGCGTCAGAGGCGCCTTCTCGCATTACGATGACCATGTTTGCGGCTAGTTCCCTTTCGATCGCGACGTAATTTTCGTCGCAAAGATGCCGCCCTAAAGGGACGGCGCTACAAGAGCGAAGAGTCGTCGACTGAAGCCCCGGCCGCTACAGATCGAGCCCACTTCGGAAAGGTTGCGCTACAACTTCTCGTCCTTGTCGACCACATCACCCAAATGCATGGCTTCGCGCTCGGCGCTGCGGGCTTCGTCGATGATCCGCTCGAAGAGGCGGCGAATGGCGGCGTCGGTGAGCGGGCCGGAATTGACTCGCTCGGCGTTCTCGAGGACTTCGCGCTCGCGCTCCGGTTGATAGAGCGGAAGATTTTCGGCTTGCTTGATTTTGCCGACTTCGAGAGCGCAGCGGGAACGCTGGTTGAGCAGTTCGACGAGTTTGCGGTCGATTTCATCGATTTGGCGGCGCCAGTCGGAGAGAGTCATGGGAGTTCACAGTCGACAGTCGATAGTTGAAAGGGTGCGGAAAGGAGCCCGCCTCGGCCGTTGTTTGCATCGTGCCGAGGTGGGGCGCAGCGTGCTGCGCCCCTACGGGGGAAGATCGCGGCGCTAGGGCGCAAGAAAGTCATGGGGCGACCTCGCGGCGGGAGAGGCCGTGGGTGGCGGCTTGTTTGAGCGAACGAACGCGTGCGGCTAGGGCGGCGCTGGCTGCTTCCACGGACTTCGTGTTTTCGATTTCGGAGACGAGGGCGGAGCCGACTACGGCGGCGTCGGCTAAGCCGCCGAGAACGGAGACGTGGCCGGGGAGGGAGATGCCGAAGCCTACGGCGATGGGGAGTTGCGTAACGGCGCGAGCGCGGCGAATGAGCGCGGGGAGATCGTCGGGCAGCGCGTCTTTCGCGCCGGTCACTCCTGTTCGCGAGATTAGATAGAGGAAACCGGAGGAGACGGCGGCGATTTTTGCCAGGCGCTCGTCGGTGGAGGTGGGCGCGCCGAGGAAAATCGTGTCGAGATGATGGGCGGCGAGGATGCGGCGATAGTCGGCGGATTCTTCGGGAGTGAGGTCGGTGGCGAGGACGCCGTCGGCGCCGGCTTCGCTGGCGGCGCGCGCGAATTTTTCGAGGCCCATTTGCAGGATGGGATTGTAGTAGCTGAAGAGTACGAGGGGAACTTGCGACGATTGGCGGATGCGGCGGACGAGATCGATTACACCAGCGAGCGTGGTGCCGGATTTTAGGGCGCGCTCGGAGGCGCGCTGGATGGTGGGGCCGTCGGCGAGCGGATCGCTGAAGGGAACGCCGAGTTCGATGACGTCGGCGCCGGCTTCGGCAAGGGCGAGGACGAATTTCAGCGTGGCGTCGAGCGACGGATCGCCAGCGGTGATGTAGGCTACGAGGCCGAGCTCGCCGGAGGCGCGCAGTTCGGCGAAGCGTTGAGCGATTCGAGTTTGTGTGCCGGGCGATGTCATTACAGAGACCATAGTGCCGCATCAAAAAGCAGGTTCCTCACTACGCGCCAACAAAAACCGTTGGCGCTTCGCTCGGAATGACAGCATACAGAAAATCGCGCCAAAGAAAAGATTTTGGCATCAACCGAGCAGGCGAGAGTACGTGTCCATATCCTTGTCGCCGCGGCCGGAGAGATTGAGGATTACGAGGTCGTCGCGGGTGAATTGCGCGCGGCGCTCGATTAGGCCGGCGATGGCGTGGGCGGATTCGAGCGCGGGTATGATGCCTTCGGTGCGGGCGAGGGTGCGCGCGGCGTCGAGCGCGGCGGAATCGGAGACGGCGGAGTATTGGGCGCGGCGCTCGTCGGCCAGCCAAGCGTGCTCGGGGCCGATGGCGGGATAGTCGAGGCCGGCGGAGATGGAATGCGTGGTGGCGATTTGGCCGTCGCTATTTTGCAGGACGTAGGTGTAGGTGCCCTGTAACACTCCGGGGCGCGCGCCAGCGTAACCTTGCGCGGCGGCGAGGCGGGCGGCGTGCTCGCCTAATTCGTTGCCGCGGCCGCCGGCTTCGATGCCGACCATTTTTACTTCGGCGTCGCGCAGGAAGGCGTAGAAAAGACCGATGGCGTTGGAGCCGCCGCCTACGCAGGCGAAAAGATGCGTCGGCAAGCGCTTTTCTGCGGCGAGAATCTGCTCGCGAGCTTCGCGGCCGATGATGGACTGAAAATCGCGGACCATTGTGGGGTACGGATGCGCGCCGAGGACGGAGCCGAGAAGATAGTGCGTGGTGCGGACGTTGGTGACCCAGTCGCGCATGGCTTCGTTGATGGCGTCTTTGAGCGTGCGGCTGCCGGAATCGACGGCGACGACTTGCGCCCCGAGCAAGCGCATGCGCGCGACGTTGAGCGCCTGGCGGGCCATGTCTTCGGTGCCCATGTAAACGACACAATCGAGCCCGAGATGCGCGGCGATGGTGGCGGAAGCGACGCCGTGCTGGCCGGCGCCCGTTTCTGCGACGATACGCGGCTTGCCCATTTTCAGGGCGAGCAGACCCTGGCCGATGGCGTTATTGATTTTGTGCGCGCCGGTGTGCAGAAGATCTTCGCGCTTGAGGTAGATGCGCGGGCCGGCGAGATGCGCGGTCAGGCGCGAAGCGAATTGCAGCGGTGTGGGGCGTCCGGCAAAATCTTTGAGCAGGCTTTGCAGTTGCGATTGAAACGATGCGTCAGATTTGGCGATTTCGTAGGCGCGCTCAAGCTCGAAGAGCGGAACCATCAGCGTTTCGGGAACGTAGCGGCCGCCGTAAGGGCCGAAGCGGCCTGGCGCAGTAGTCGGCGATTGGAGAATGGAGCTCATAGCTGAATAGGATTCTCTTTTGGCGTTTCGGGTTGCGGCTCGGCGCGCCGAACTTCGTCAATGAATTCTTTGAGCCGAGCGTGATCTTTCTTGCCGGGCTTCGTTTCGATACCGCTAGCGACGTCGACGCCGTGGGGCCGCACGAGACGAATGGCTTCCGCGACGTTTTCGACCTTGAGACCGCCGGAAAGAATGATACGACGCGAGGCGGCGGCGCGGCGGGCGAAGTCCCAATCGGTGGTCTGGCCGGTGCCCCCATATTGGCCTGCACGGGCAGCGTCGAGGAGAAAGGCGAAGACGTCGGAGTAGCGGTCGAGCATCGCAAGAGCGAAATTGGGATCGACGCGAAAGGCTTTGATAACGGGAAGCGAGCTGGCGACACGCGAAACGATGTCGGGAGTTTCATCGCCGTGAAGCTGCGCCGCGTCGAAGCGCACGAAGGCGCGCAGGGAGTTGATGTCGGCGGGCTTGGCGTTGACGAAGACGCCGACGGCTTCGATTTCTGCGGGGAGCTTGGAGCGGATTTGCGCGGCATCGGCGGTCGAGATGCGGCGCAGACTTTTTTCGTAGAAGTTGAAGCCGAGGGAGTTGGCGCCGGCGTCGATGGCGGCTTTGGCGTCGGCGAGATTGGTGATGCCGCAAATTTTGATGCGAATCATGAGGTCTAACCTTGCGGCGTTGCCGTGAGAAGATTTGCGAGCGCGCCGGCGGGATCGGGCGCAAGCATGAGATGTTCGCCGATGAGGAAAGCGTCGAAGCCGGCTGCGCGCAGGCGAACAAGGTCATCGTGCGTGCGCAGGCCGGATTCACTTACCGCGATACAATGATCGGGAATTTGATCGATCAGCTCGAATGATGTTTCCACGCGCACGGTGAGCGTCTTCAGGTCGCGATTGTTCACGCCGAGGATGCGGGCGTCGGCGGCAAGAGCACGGTCGAGTTCGCCGCGGGTGTGAACTTCCACGAGCGGCTCCATGCCGAGCTGGCGGCCGAGCGCGATTAGGTCGCGGAGTTGTGCATCGTCCAGCGCGGCTACGATCAGGAGAAAGCTGTCGGCGTCGTTGGCGCGGGTTTCCCAGACCTGCCAGGGATCGAAAATGAAGTCCTTACGAAGGACGGGGAGAGCGATAGATTTCCGCGCTTCGCGAAGGTTCTTGAGGGAGCCGTGGAAGAATTCTTCTTCGGTGAGGATGGAAAGCGCGGCGGCGCCGGCAGCTTCGAGCGAACGAGCCAGGGCTACGGCGTCAAAAGGTTCACGCAAAACACCGCGAGAGGGCGAAGCCGGCTTTAGTTCGGCCAGAATGTTGAGTCCATCGCGAGCGAGCGCGGCAGCAAAGTCGCGCAGCGGAGTGGCTGCTTTCGCGCCGTACTTGAGGGCCGCTTCAGGCAGGACGCGCTTGCGGTGATCTACGGCGGCGCGGCGCGCGTCGAGAATGCGGTCGAGCACGGTTCCCGTGTTGGCCTGAGCAGACATTGGCGTAACTTTGTATGCTAGGGGGCACGAGCGGATTTGGTCAAGGCGCGGCTGAGGTT
>Ga0209647_1000400_pt1 | contig 40933 bp, 36 predicted proteins | sample GraSoi_2013_60cm_FD_185827 | JGI IMG/M metagenome (GOLD analysis project Ga0209647, IMG submission 185827) | Grasslands soil microbial communities from the Angelo Coastal Reserve, California, USA - Sample 9_17_2013_60cm (SPAdes) (version 2) | ecosystem: Environmental > Terrestrial > Soil >...
TATCGACAATACGGGCACCGAAGAAGTCTACGGAGAAGAAGAAGCGAGTCGGACGCGGCATGGGGTCCGGCATGGGCAAGACTTCGACGCGCGGCCACAAGGGGCAGTGGTCCCGTTCGGGTGCGCGTCTGATCCGCGGGTTTGAGGGCGGCCAGATGCCGTTACACCGGCGTTTGCCGAAGCGCGGCTTCACGAACATTTTCCGCGAGGAATACGACGTCGTGAACCTGGACCGCCTGACAACGCTCGGCGAGTCTGAAATCACTCCCGAACTGCTGAAGAAGGCGGGCGTGGTAAGTGGCAAGCAGCCGGTCAAGATCCTGGGCAATGGCGAACTGAAGGCCGCGATTACGGTGCAAGCACACAAGTTCTCGAAGACGGCCCAGGAAAAAATCACCAAGGCGGGCGGCAAGTTTGAGGTCTTGCAGTAATGCTTTCCAGGCTGGCGAACATCTTCAAAATTCCCGACCTGCGCAAGCGTGTACTGTTCACGCTCGGCTTGCTGGCGGTGTATCGCATCGGTGGTCACATCCCGACGCCGGGGATCAACGGCGACCGGCTGGCGCAGTTCTTTGAGCAGAACAAGGGCTCGGTGCTGGGTTTTGTGGATCTGTTCAGCGGCGGCAACCTGCGGCGGCTCACGATTTTCGCATTGGGGATCATGCCCTACATTACGGCGTCGATCATTCTGCAGTTGCTGACGGTGGTGTATGAGCCGCTGGCCAAGCTGCAGAAAGAAGGCGAACTGGGGCGGAAGAAAATCACGCAGTGGACGCGTTATCTTACTGTGATTTTGAGTGCGGTGCAGTCTTTCGGCATTGCCATCAGCTTGCAGAAGGCGGGCGATTTTGTAACCACTCCCGGGCCAGGGTTCATCCTGATGACCATGTTGACGCTGACCACGGGCAGCGCTTTCATCATGTGGCTGGGTGAGCAGATTACCGAGCGGGGCATTGGCAACGGAATGTCCTTGCTGATTTTTGCGGGCATCGTGGTCGGCTTGCCGCGCGGAGTGATCGATCTCTATCAGAAGGTGCAAACCAACGCCTGGGGAGTGTTCACCGCCCCAGCCATTCTGATGTTGCTTGCGCTGATGATCGCAGTGGTGGCATTCATCGTGTTCGTCGAACGCAGCGAACGCCGGATTCCGGTGCAGTATGCCAAGCGCGTGGTCGGACGAAAGGTGATGGGCGGGCAATCGACGCACCTGCCACTGCGGGTAAATGCCGGCGGCGTAATGCCGGTGATCTTCGCGTCTTCGATTCTGGCCTTGCCGCAGATGCTGGGAGCGGCATTCCACAACAACAAAGTGATCGGCCCGCTATTGGATGCGATGCGCTGGGGTGAGCCCCTGTACACCTTGCTCTATTGCACAGGCATTGTTTTCTTTGCCTACTTCTATATCTCCATTGTGTTCAATCCGAACGAGGTCGCAGACAACATGCGGAAGTGGGGAGGCTTTATTCCCGGCATCCGGCCCGGGAAGCGGACTTCGGATTTCATCAACGATGTTCTTACCCGGATCACGCTCGTGGGTGCGATGTACCTGATATTGATTTCGTTGATTCCGGAATGGATGATTGCGGGTATCAAGCTGAACCACCTCCCGCTGGTCGGGCGAATCTTCGAGAACCTGCCTACCTGGGTAACGAATGGCTTGGGCGTGAATTTCTATTTTGGCGGAACGTCGCTGCTGATCGTGGTGGGAGTCGCGATGGACACGGTCACCCAGATTGAGGCGCAGCTGATCATGCGGCACTACGATGGATTCACGCCGAAGAGCGGCAGAATTCGCGGACGCCGGACCTGGTAAAAAAATTCTCAGTTCCCAGTTCTCAGTTCTCAGTGAGAAGCTGCGAAATTAGAACCGAGAACTGAGGACCGAGAACTGGTTTTGTGGGCGCGGAGCAGGGCGATATTTCCGCGACAGGAAATACGAGTAAAAGGGGCCATTTCGATGGCCAACGAGTCGGCAGTTCCGACGGCCAATGAGACCGCGCGAAATATTGGACCTGTGATTCTTCTGGGGCCTCCCGGGGCCGGGAAGGGCACGCAGTCCAGACGAATTGTCGAGCGTTACGGTGTCCCGCAGATATCCACGGGTGATCTCTTACGAGATCACGTGGGGCGTGGCACGGAGCTGGGCCTGGCAGCCAAAGTGATCATGGCGCGAGGCGAGCTGGTTCCGGACGAGTTGATGTACGGCATCGTGGCCGACCGGCTGCGGGAAGCCGATTGTCAACGCGGATTTGTGCTGGATGGCTTTCCACGGACAGCCGCCCAGGCAGGATGGCTGGACGCTTTCCTGGAAAAAGAGGTCTTTGACAAATCGCAGAAGTGTCCGCCGGTTGTGATCCAGTTGCTCGTGGACTATACTCAATTATTGCTGCGGCTTACCGGGCGGCGTTCGTGTCCTACCTGTGGACGGCTCTATAACATCCACTCTCAGCCACCTCTCGTCGACGAGTTGTGTGATGTGGACGGATCCAAGCTGGTGATCCGCGACGATGATCGTGAAGAAGTCATTTCCGGCAGATTGGCTGCCTATGAGACGCAGACCCGGCGGGTGGCGGATTATTACCGGGTGCAGCGGCGGCTGGTAGCGATCAACGCGGATCGCACGATGGATGAGGTTACGGCGCAGATTTTCGCCGTGATTGACAGTCATTGCAAGGATGGATGCGAGTAGCGGAACGACGAAGCTAAAGTCGGCGAAGTTGGAATCGCCGAAGCTAGAATTAATTATGAGTTTTGGAGAAGACCGGATCATCCGCAAGTCACCGGATGAGATCGCGAAGATGAGGCGGAGCGGGAAGATGGTCCGCCAGGTTTTGAACCACTTGCAAGGTGTAGTGGCGGCCGGCGTTACGACCATGGACCTGGAGCAGGCCGCTGAGAAACTGATCGCGGAGCTCGGAGCTGCGCCGGCGTTCAAGGGGTATTACGGCTATCCATGTGTGCTGTGCACTTCGATCAATGAAGAGATCGTGCACGGGATTCCGTCGGAAAAGCGGACACTGAAAACGGGTGACATTGTTTCCATCGACTGCGGAGTAGTATGCGATGGATATTACGGAGACGCAGCCATTACGGTTCCTGTTGGCGAGGAACTGACAGCGGAATTGAAAAAACTGCTCGAAGTGACCGAGGCTTCGCTCTACAAGGGCATCGAGCAGGTAAAGATTGGCAACACGGTGGGACACGTTGGGTCGGCGATCCAGAAACACGTGGAAGCGCACGGGTTCAGCGTGGTCCGGGAATTTGTGGGCCACGGTATCGGAACGAAACTGCATGAAGCGCCGCAGATTCCGAATTTTGGCAAGAAGGGCCAGGGCGCGGAGTTGACCGAAGGCATGGTTCTGGCGATTGAGCCGATGGTGAACTCAGGGCGTCCGGAGACCAAGGTTTTGAGCGATAAGTGGACGGCCGTAACGCTCGACGGCAGTTACAGCGCGCATTTTGAGCATTGCGTGGCGGTAACGCGGCAAGGGCCGGTGATTTTGACCCAGTAGTTCTCAGTTCCTGGTTCTCAGTTCTCAGTGAGAGCCGATTGGTTTTGCTGGGAACTGAGAACTGATTCTAAGGAGTCGATGAGCAAAGAGGACGCGATTGAAGTTGAGGCGTCTAGCGGGCGTGAGCGAAGCGGGAGCCCGCTGCCGAAATCCTGAGTGAAGCGAAGGATCTGTGGCTAAAGGAATTCAGGAGGGTAATGAGTAAAGAGGATGCGATTGAAGTGATGGCAACGGTTGTCGAACCGCTGCCCAATGCCATGTTCAAGGTGGAGCTCGAAAACAAACACCAGGTGCTGGCGCACGTCTCCGGCAAGATGAGGAAGAACTTCATCCGGATATTGCCGGGAGATAAAGTCGCGGTCGAACTTTCTCCGTACGATCTGAATCGCGGGCGGATTGTGTACCGCTACAAGTAGCTTTTGTGATTTGCCATCCCGAGCGAAGCGAGGGATCAGCAGTTGCAGTTACTGACAACTGACAACTGAGAAGTGAGAACTGATTTATGAAGGTCCGGGCATCGGTCAAGAAAATTTGCGATAAGTGCAAGGTCATCCACCGCAAGGGAGTAGTGCGGGTGATCTGCGAGAACTCGAAACACAAACAGCGTCAGGGTTAAAGGGTTTGAAGTTGCCCTTACTGAGAACTGGCAACTGAGAACTGAGAACTGGTTTTTTAAGAGAGGGATCATGGCTCGTATTGCAGGCGTCGATCTTCCGCGCAACAAGCATGCGAATATCGCGCTCACTTACATCTACGGCATCGGCAATTCCCGCGCGGCGCGCATTCTGGACGCGGCGAAAGTGGATCCAATGAAGAAAGTCTCCGACTTGGGAGAAGATGAGGTCAACCGAATCCGCCAGGTCATCGAGGCGGAGGGGTCGGTGGAAGGCGATCTGCGCAAAGACGTTTCGATGAACATCAAGCGGCTCATCGAAATCGGGTCGTATCGCGGATTCCGTCATCGGCGCAATTTGCCGGTTCGCGGGCAGCGCACACACACCAACGCTCGTACCCGCAAAGGTCCGCGCAAAGGCACGGTTGCGCAGAAGAAGAAGACGGCTAAAGCATAAAACAGCTTTCAGCTCTCAGCTATCAGTTCTCAGTTACAACGGAGAACGGTTTTTACTGAGAACTGAGAACTGAGAACTGAGAACTCTAAAAATGGCAAAACCAGTAGCAGCAGGCGGCGCTCCGGCGCCCGAGAAAAAAGGCAAGAAGAAGACGTTCAAGAAGAAAGAGCGCAAACACGTCCCGCACGGACTGGTGCACGTGCAAGCCTCTTTCAACAACACCATCGTGACCATCTCGGACATGAGCGGCAATGTGCTGGCATGGAAGAGTTCAGGATCACTCGGTTTTCGTGGGTCCCGTAAAGGGACTCCGTTTGCGGCGCAGCAGGCTGCGTCGAATGCCGCCAGCATGGCGCGGGATCACGGCGTCCGCACCGTAGATGTGCGGGTGAGTGGTCCGGGATCGGGGCGGGAATCGGCAGTGCGCGCGCTGGCCTCGGCGGGAATTGAAGTGCGGTCTATTAAGGATACGACGCCGATTCCGCATAACGGCTGTAGGCCGCCGAAACGGCGCAGAGTGTAGAAAGACAGTTCTCAGTTCCCAGTTCTCGGTTCTCAGTAAGAGCTACGAACCGCTGAACGAGGGTTTTTTCTGAGAACTGGGAACTGGGAACTGATTTTTGTCCGGGATGAAGGGTGAAGCCAAACCTGTAAACCGGTCATCTAACTAAGGAGAACAACTTGGCTCGTTATACCGATGCAGTGTGTCGTCTTTGTCGCCGGGAAGGCATCAAGCTCTTCTTGAAAGGCACCAAGTGCTTCAGCGACAAGTGTCCTATTGAAAAACGCAACTTCGCTCCCGGACAACACGGGAAAGACAAGAAGACCAAGGTTGTAGGCTACGGTCTGCAGTTGCGCGAAAAACAGAAAGCCAAACGCATCTACTTCACCCAGGAAGGCCAGTTCCGCAATTACTTCGAGAACGCGGTCAAATCCAAAGGTGTGACGGGTGCGAAGCTGCTCGAGTCTCTCGAGCGGCGCTTGGACAACGTTGTCTACCGGCTCGGTTTCGGCATTTCCCGCCGCCAGGCGCGCCAGTTGGTACGTCACGGGCACGTACAGGTGAACGGTAAGAAGGTAAACATTCCTTCGTATGAGGTCACCGTAGGAGAAGAAATTCAGATTCGGGAAAGCAGCCGCAAGGTTCCGATTCTCGAAATCGCAAGGGATTTTGCCAGTCATCAGCCGGCGCCGGTGTGGTTGGAGATCGATCGCGAGAACTACAAGGGGCGCGTGATTGCGCTGCCGAGACGCGAAGACATCCAGTTGCCCGTGAACGAGCAGCTGATAGTGGAGTTGTACAGCAAGTAACGTCGATAGTCGTTGGTCGACAGTCGTTGACAAAACCAGCGGGTGGCGAACGACCAACGACTAACGAGCAACGACTGATTTTTTGGCCTACCATTCGTGCCAGATCAGCCTTTCCTGCTGTGACCTGAGCCGGGCCGCTCAGCGAGCAGGACCGAGCCACATGGCCGAGAGGAGAAACACATAATGCTTTGGAGAGGTTTTCAAAAACCAAAACGGCTGGCGAGTGATACCGGTTCGCTTACTGACAAATACGGGATGTTCTGGGCGCAGCCATTTGAGCGCGGATTCGGCACCACCATCGGCAACGCGCTGCGGCGCGTGATGCTGAGTTCGATCGAAGGCGCGGCCGTTACCGCGGTGAAGATCGAAGGCGTGCTGCATGAGTTCCAGTCGATACCAGGCGTCGTCGAAGACGCCACCGACATCATCCTCAACTTGAAACAGGTTCCGTTCAAACTTGCTGGAGATGGTCCAAAGGCGATTTACCTGCGCGCCGATCAGCCGGGCGTGGTTACGAGCGGCTCGATCGAGGCCGACGGCGATGTGGAAGTGCTCGATAAGGACATCTACATTGCGACAGTAAGCGAGGGCGGCAAGCTCGAAATGGAAATGCGCCTGAAGCGCGGACGCGGTTACGTTTCCGCGGACAGGAATTTCGAAGACGATCTGGGTATCGGATTCATTCCCATCGATTCCGTGCACACGCCGGTGCGCAAGTGCAACTACACCGTCGAACCAGCGCGTTTGGGGCAGATCACCGATTACGACAAGCTGACGGTGGAGGTCTGGACAAACGGTTCGATCACTCCCGGCGATGCCCTTGGACTGTCGGCGAAACTGGTGAAGGATCACATGAATATCTTCATCAATTTCGAAGAAGAGATCGAAACCGCGTCGGCGAGCGAAGAGCGCAGGCCAGAGATCAAGAATGAGAACCTCAACCGTTCGGTCGAGGAACTCGAACTTTCGGTACGCAGTTATAACTGCCTCAAGAACGCGAACATTCAGTCGATCGGCGAACTGGTGCAGAAGACCGAAGCCGAAATGCTGAAGACGAAGAATTTCGGGCGGAAGTCGCTGAACGAAATCAAGGAGATACTCTCCTCGATGGGCCTGAGCCTGGGTATGAAGATCGACGAGCACGGAAACGCCGTGCCTGGACCGACCTCGAACCAGGTGCTGCCCGCTTCGGCATACGGCGACAATGATCTGTAAGAATTAGGAATAACGATCTGTGATGGGGTGACGGGCGAGGGCGCCCGTCGCTCCACCAAAACAAGAGGCAGCAAACTAAGAGGGACCCATGCGTCACAAAGTTGCAGGATACAAATTAGGGCGGACCACTTCGCATCGGCGCGCAATGCTGCGCAACATGGTCACTTCGATCATCATGGAAGAACGGATTGAGACGACCGTGATCAAGGCGAAGGCAGTGCGTCCGCAGGTCGAGAAGATGATCACACTTGGGAAAAAGGGTGATCTGGCGGCGCGGCGGCGGGCAGCGGCTTATCTGATGACGGACGAAGCCGTCCGCAAACTTTTCGATACCGTGGCTCCACGCTTTGGTGACCGCCAAGGCGGGTATTTGCGGATCGTTCGCACTGCGTGGCGGAAGGGCGACGGCGCCGAAAAGGCGTTCATCGAATTGCTCGGTAGCGAACAGGTGCTGGATGAGAAGCGTCAGAAGCGCGCCGAAGTCCGAGCCAAACGAGCCGAGGAAAACCGCAAGGCAATGGAAGATGCCGATGCCCAAGCACAGGCGCAGAAGGATAGCGCCGCTGACGAGGCTGAGGGTAGGGAAAAGAAAGAGTAGTTCACCGCAGTCTCAATATTTACGACTGAATAGATTTCAGCATGCAAAACAGGGGAGCCGTCTTCGGCTCCCCTTCTACATTCCGGGAAACTTCATCCCCGCCATTCTTCGCGCAAAGCTTGGTTTACCCATCTGCTTGAACATTTTTCTCATCTGAGCGTACTGGCGGAGCAGGTTGTTGACTTCCTGCACGCTGGTTCCAGAACCGCGGGCAATCCGTTTGCGGCGGCTGCCGTTGATGGCTTCGTGATGGTTGCGTTCGTATCCGGTCATGGAATTGATAATGGCCTCGACGCGATTGATCTGCTTTTCGTCAACCTTGTCCGCGGCTTTTTGCAGGCCGGAAAACGCACCAACACTAGGCAGCATGCCGATAAGGCTTTGCAGCGACCCCATTTTTCGCACCTGCCGTAACTGATCGCGGAAATCTTCGAGCGAAAAGCCGTCGCCGCTAAGGGCTTTGGTGGCAAGGTCCTGGGCTTTTTTCTTGTCGATTTGCGACTCGGCTCTTTCGATGAGAGAGAGGATGTCGCCCATGCCGAGAATTCGAGAGACGATGCGGTCGGGGTGGAAGGGCTCGAGCGCGTCATATTTTTCGCCAACGCCGATGAACTTGATCGGCTGGCCGGTGACCTGGCGGATGGAGAGCGCCGCGCCGCCGCGAGCATCGCCGTCCATTTTGGTGAGGATGACGCCGGTGAGTGTGAGCTTCTTGTGGAATTCGTCGGCCGATTTGACGGCGTCCTGTCCTGTCATCGCGTCAGCGACAAATAAGATTTCCTGCGGATTGAGCAGGCGCTTAAGCGACTGCATCTCGTCCATGAGTTGGTCGTCGATATGGAGACGGCCCGCAGTATCGACGATGAGCACATCGCAGCCAGAGTTAATCGCTTCGCGGCGCGCCTCTTTGGCGAGACGCTCGACGGTCGCCGTATTCGCGTCGCCGACCTCGCCTTCGTAGAGGTTGGCCTTGATCGCCGCTGCGACGACTCTGAGTTGCTCGCGCGCGGCAGGACGGTAGACGTCGACCGAGACGAGAAGGGGGCGGTGTCCGCCGGTTTTCAGCCAGTTGGCGAGCTTGCCGGACGTCGTGGTCTTGCCGGACCCCTGCAGCCCAGCCATCAGGACGACAGTCGGTGGTTGCGAGGCGAACTTTAATTTAGCCGTGTCTTTGCCGAGAGTTTCGACCAGTTCGTCGCGGACGATCTTGATGACTTGCTCGCCCGGCGAGAGCGCGGTCAACACTTCCTGGCCCACAGCCTTTGCCTGGATGCGGTCGATAAGATCTTTGACGACTTTGAAGTTGACGTCGGCTTCAAGCAGCGCCAGACGAATTTGTTTCATCGCCTCGGCGATGTTCTCTTCCGTGAGGACGGCTTGTCCGCGAAGGGATTTGAAGGCGCGCTGGAGTTTTTCCTGGAGATTCTCGAACATTCGGGACCAGCACTATTTTAACAGGCGGGAAGACACGCGCAGGCCGGGAGCCTCTCAGGTCAGCCTTCAGGTTCGGCCCCCTAAGCTTGATCATTTAGGCGGCCGGTTGCGGATGCTCAGACCACTACTGTTCGAATATTTCCTTCGCGGCGATGACCGTGTTGCAATGAATGGAAACCGTATCTTCCACATTCCGCGCGTAGCCGCCGGCGAGCGTGACCATTACGGGGATGCCGCGAGCTTTGGCGACGCGGAAGACGAGTTCGTCGCGCTTCTTCAATCCATCAATGGTGAGCGACAGGCCACCGAGCTGGTCTTCGCGATAGGGGTCGGCTCCGGCGATGTAGCAGAGCAGCTCCGGATCAAACTGGCGAAGGCCGGAGCTTAGAGCGTTGTCGAGCCACGCAAGATAGTCGTCGTCGCCAGTTTCGTCGGGAAGATTGATATCGATCGAAGAGGGAGGTTTCCACGCCGGGTAGTTATTTTCCTGGTGAAGCGAGATGGTGAAGACGTCTCCCGTGTGACTGCCGCGGATTTTTGTGTTAGCAGGGGTCAGCGTGGATGTGGGCATGGACGGCAGCGGCTCGGTGGCTGTATGTGTACCGGCAAAGATCGCCGCAGTGCCATTGCCTTGATGCACGTCGCAATCCACGGTCATTGCATAGCGGATCTTCCTGTCACGCTGCATGCGGCGGATGGCGATGGCCACATCGTGGATCATGCAGAAGCCCTCGCCGTGATCGGGGAACGCGTGATGAAATCCTCCGCCAATGCTGACGGCTATTCCGTCGCTGAGCGCATAATCCGCGGCTAGGATGGAGCCACCTGCAGCTAGCCAGAAAGCCTTGACCAACGCGGGAGAAAAAGGGACTTCGAGTTCCATCTGCTCGCGCGCGCTGAGCGTGCCAGTCTTCAATTTCTCGAGGTACTGCGGAGTGTGCACGAGCAGGACGTCTTGGTCGGTCGCCGGATGAGGAGTGACAAAATCGGATGGCTCGGCAATTCCTGACGCGAGCAGCCGGTCATGAATGCGCTTGTATTTTTCGGCGGGAAAAACGTGGGAGCCGATGGGCAGGTAGTAGTCGTCGCTGTAGACAAGCTTGAAGGGCAGCATTCAGCATTCAGCACTCAGCGGGGCGAGAGCCGAAGACTCCATATGATACGCGCTTGCCCAGAGTCTTTACCACAGAGAGCACAGGGGAACACGAGGGCAAAAGCGCATTGGAGATCGCCGTGTGTTCGGATTGAAGAAGAAGTTGCCGGTATTCCTGTGGGCCTCTGTGGTGAAGAACTCCCAACTGTTAAACTTGGCCGGTTGCCTCCCAAGAAGAAATCGCCGACGCCAGTGAGTGCCGCGCCTGGGCCGCTGCCCGCTTCTGCTCATGATAAGGGCCGGATTTTCCTGATCGATACGATGTCGTTCATTTTTCGCGCCTATCACGCGATGGCGCGGCAGCGGCCCATGTCGACGAAGACGGGGGTTCCGACAGCGGCGACCTTTGTTTTCGTGAATATGCTGCGGAAGCTGCGAGACGATTTCTCACCCGAATATCTGGCGGCGGTGTTTGATGTGGGCGCGCCGACGATTCGGAATCAGCAGGCGGAAGCGATCACGACGATCCGCAAGTTCGATATCAAGACGCAGACGTTCAAAGAATCGCAATATGGCGGCTACAAGGCGAATCGTACCGAGATGCCTGGGGACCTGGTGCAGCAGATCCCGTATATTCGGCGGGCGCTGGAGGGATATCGCATCCCAATTTTACAGCTGGAAGGTTACGAAGCCGACGATGTGATTGGAACGCTGGCACGAAAGGCGGCGGCGGAATCGTATTCGGTCTTCGTGGTATCCAGCGACAAAGACATGCTGCAGTTGGTGAACGACAGGGTCTGTGTTCTGAATCCGCCGAAGGATAACCTGATTTGCGATGCGGCGAAGGTGGAGGAAATCCTCGGAGTGCCGCCATCAAAAGTCGTGGACGTGATGGCGCTGCGTGGCGACTCGGTGGACAACATTCCGGGCGCCCCCGGGATCGGCGACAAGGGGTCGGTGGACCTGATTCAGCGCTTCGGAAGCGTGGAACAGGCGCTGGAACATGCGGCTGAGGTGGAGAAGAAATCGTACCGGGAATCGCTGCAGAACAATCGCGACAACATCCTCTACAGCAAGCAACTGGTGACGATCGATACCGACGTCGCTGTCGAACTGGATGTTGCCGCTATGAAAGTCGGCGACCCGGACGTTGAGTCTCTGCGCGCGCTGTTTGCCGAGCTCGAATTTACTTCTTTGCTGAAAGAACTGCTTCCCGTAGTTGAAGTGAAAGAGGGCGATTACCAGGAAATTAAGTCGGCGACCGACTTCGAGGAGTATTTGAGAGGCTTGATAGAGAACGCGCCGCTTGCTCTGGCAATTCCGACAGAGGACACTGAGAACATCCAAGCCGAGAGCCCAGCGGAAGACGAGGAGCCGCAGCCTGAACAGACTGGGTTTCTGGCTTTGCAGCACGCAGATGGAGAGGATCAAAGTGCTGGAGTTATACAGCGCATCGCGATTTCGAATTCGCCCGGGGCTGGGGCGATCGTCACGCTGGAAGACAAGGCGCTCGCCGATCGAATGAAGAGCGCGCTCGAAGATTCCGCTCTGCCAAAAACAGTTCATGATCTCAAATCTGCGCTCCACCATTTCGGCGAGCAGGGGATTGCGCTCGCTGGAATGAAGCACGATCCGATGCTCTATTCGTACCTGCTCGATCCGACCTACTCGTCGCATTCATTGCCCGAGGTTGCGCTGCGGCGCTTCAATCTGAAGCTGAGCGGCAACCTGGCGGAAGCGGCGGATGTAACGGGCAGGCTGGCGAGCGCTCTTCGCAAAGAAGTTGACGACCAGGGACTCACGTCGGTGTATGAGGAGATCGATGCGCCGCTGGTGCCCGTGCTGGCGCGCATGGAAGATGCGGGAGTGAAGATTGATCCGGCGGCGCTGGGCGAGATGTCGGTGAAATTGCTACGCGAGGCAGACGCCAAGGCTCGTGACATTTATGAGCGTTGCGGCGTGGAGTTCAACATCAATTCGCCGAAGCAACTGGGCGACGTTCTATTCAATAAACTGGCCCTGCCGATGCCAGTGAAATACGGAAAAGGAAAAAAGATTTCGACTGCGGTGGATGTATTGGAAGGACTGGCGGCGGATCACGAAGTTCCGCGGCTGGTGCTGGAGTACCGGCAACTGACGAAATTGAAGTCGACTTATGTGGATGCATTGCCCGCGCTCATTCGGAGCCACAGCGCCCGCGTGCATACGACTTTCGGGCAGACTGGGACGGCGACGGGCAGGCTGTCTTCGACGAATCCGAACCTGCAGAACATTCCGATTCGCACGGAACTCGGACGAGAGATTCGGGCGGCGTTTATCGCTGAACCAGGGCACCTACTGCTGGCGGCGGATTATTCTCAGATCGAACTGCGGCTGCTGGCGCATTTTTCAAAAGACAAGCTGCTGGTGGAAGCGTTTCGGCGCGGGGATGATATTCACACGCTGACCGCGTCACAGGTGTTTGGCGTGCCGCCGCTGATGGTTACCCCGGATCACCGGCGGCAGGCGAAGGTAGTGAACTTCGGGATTGTCTACGGTTTATCGCCGTTTGGACTTTCCCAGAATTTGGGTATCGAGCCGAGTGAGGCGAGAAAGTTCATCGATGCGTATTTTGAAAAATACGCGGGAGTACGGGCGTTCATTGACGCAACCCTCGAGCAGACGCGGCGGGATCAGAAAGTGAAGACGCTGTTCGGACGCATCCGACCGATTCCCGACATTAACAGCAAGAACGCCACCCAGCGGGGGTTCGCGGAGCGCACGGCGGTGAACACGCCGTTGCAGGGAGCGGCCGCGGATCTGATCAAGCTGGCGATGATCCGGATTGATGAGGAAATTCGCAGGCGCGGGTTAAAGTCACGGATGACTTTGCAGGTGCACGATGAACTAGTGTTCGAGGTCCCGGAGAGCGAAGTGGACGCCATGAAGCCTCTGGTGCGGGAACACATGGAGAAAGCGTATGCACTCGAGGTTCCGCTGCTGGTGGAAATCGGATTGGGACCAAACTGGCGGGATATGGAGTAGTAGAATCCAGCGTTTCCTGTCCAGCGTTTCCGATATACTCAGGGGGAGCGGTCCTCGCAAGCGCCGTTTCGTTGTTGATTCAAATCGACTGTTTCCAGCCGCATGACAAAGTTTTCGATCCTGCGGAGGAAGTCCAATGAGTGCAGCTCGATCGCCGGTGTTACAGGAAACGTCCGAGCGCGTTTTTCCACGGCACCCCATTAGCGTACCCATGGACCTGATCGCATTGCGATCCGGGGTGCCCGAAAATTTACCTGGGCGCTGCACCGACATCAGCGAAGCCGGTGTCGGCGCGGTGGTGGCCGGAGAACTGTCTGCGGGCCAACAGGTGGCGGTCGAACTGCGACTTCCAAACGTCGGCGTGCCGGTTCGCGCGCGTGCGCTGGTGCGTTATCAGTCACGTCTGCGTTGCGGGTTTGAGTTTGTGGAGCAGTCGGTTGAGCAGCGGGAGATGATCCGGTATTGGATTCACCGTTCCGCTCCACAGCCAGTAGCACTCATAGATTTCAAAAAAGAAGCAAAAGTCGAACCTGCAACCGCGGAAGCGCCGATGGCCATCGCGGAACCGCCTGGTGTGCCAAAGCCCAGAATTCGCATTGGGCGCGGCGGATTTTATGCGCTGTTCGCTTGCCTGCTGGCGCTGGCTGGCCTGGGATGGTGGCAGTGGGAGAGGTCGTGGAACGAACTGGAAGCGCGTGGACTGGTCGCCGAGTCGGGGTTGCGAATCTCTCCCGAAACCATGGAGAAGCGGATTGTAACCAAGATGGATCCGGTTTATCCGGAAGCTGCGCGAAAGGCGGGCATGCAAGGATTGGTCGTGCTGGATGCGCAGATTGCGCCGGATGGCAGTGTGAAACGCCTGCGACCGGTCTCCGGACCCGATCTGCTCGCGCGGTCGGCGACGGAGGCCGTCAAGTCGTGGAAATTTGAGCCCTACCTGTCCAGCGGTAAGCCGGTTGAGGTTGAAACCACAATTGCCGTCGAGTTCCGGTTGAATTGACGCGGCGCTACTCGAATTTTTCAGCCTTCTCGAAGAGCGTGCCTCGCTGGTCTTTTGCAGAGACAATGGGTTCGCCGTCGAGTTGCCACGTGATGTCCAAAGCAGGATCATTCCACGCCACTGTGCGCTCGTGCTCGGGCGCGTAAAAATCTGTGGTTTTGTACAGGACATGGGCGGTCTGGGAAACGACTCGGAAACCGTGAGCAAATCCGCGCGGAATCCATAACATGTGTTTGTTGTCGCCGGAAAGTTTGAACGATTCCCATTTTCCGAAGGTGGGAAAGGCGCGGCGGAGGTCGAGCGCGACATCAAGAATCTCGCCGGTGATGGCGCGCACGAGTTTTCCCTGGGGCTGGCGAATCTGGTAGTGCAAGCCGCGAATGACATTCTTTTCGGAATAGGAATGATTGTCCTGTACGAATGGCTCGGGGATGCCGAGTTCGGCAAACGTGCGCTGGTTGTAGCTTTCCAGAAAGAAGCCGCGGTCGTCGCCGAACACACGCGGTTCGAGGAGTAGAAGTCCGGGAAGATTAGTGGCGATTTTTTTCATCGGACGGTTTTCAGCGCTTTTGTTGATGCTGACCAACTGCAGATCCTCGCGTTGCTCGGGATGACAATTCGTGAAGTTGTTTCAAAAAGCCCTCAAATCAGAAAACGCGCTCTCGCAGCAATTGCAACAGGTAGGCGCCATATCCATTGTTGCGCATGGGTTGCGCCAGCGCTTCCAGTTGCGCGGCGGTAATGTAGCCGGAGCGATAGGCGATTTCCTCGGGGCAGGCGACCATCAGGCCCTGTCGCTTCTCCAGAGTCTGAATGAATAACGAGGCGTCCATCAGTGCCTCGTGCGTGCCCGTGTCGAGCCATGCCGTGCCTCGGCCCATCACGCAGACGGTAAGTTGATTGCGCTCGAGATACACGCGATTGACGTCTGTGATTTCAAGTTCGCCGCGCTTAGAGGGTTTGAGGTCCGCGGCAATTTCGACGACCTGACGATCGTAAAAATAAAGTCCGGTGACGGCGTAACGGGATTTTGGCTGCTTCGGTTTCTCTTCAATGCTGAGCGCCTTGGGCGTCTTTCCATGCGGATCGAACTCGACGACGCCGTAGCGTTCGGGATCGTTAACGGGATACGCAAAAACGCGGGCTCCTTTGGGCTGGAGCGTAGCTGCGCGCAATTCCTTGACCAGATCGTGTCCGTAAAAAATGTTGTCGCCGAGCACGAGCGCGCAGCCGCTGGAGCCGATAAATTTCTTGCCGATCAAAAATGCCTGGGCAATGCCTTCGGGCTTCGGTTGCGGCGCGTACTGGAAATGGACGCCGTACCGGGAACCATCGCCGAGCAAGTGCTGAAAGCGGGGCAGATCCTCAGGCGTGGAGATGAGAAGAATTTCGCGGATGCCGGCCAGCATTAGCGTAGAGAGCGGGTAATACACCATCGGTTTGTCGTACACCGGCAGCAGGCTCTTGGGAAGGACATGGGTGACGGGATAGAGGCGCGTGCCCGATCCGCCCGCGAGAATGATGCCTTTGTAATTCGGTGGCTCGGTTTTGGTCATTTCGAATTTCAGTTTTGGCTTTCCGTCTCAGCTTACCGGTTCACTGCTCGGTGGCGTAATGTTTCGCCATCCATTGGCGATAGCTGCCGCTGGTGACATTACGGACCCAATCTTCGTGTTCAAGATACCAGCGGACCGTCTTGCGGATGCCGCTCTCAAATGTCTCCAGCGGATGCCAGTTGAGTTCACGCTCGATTTTGCGCGTGTCCATCGCGTACCGGCGGTCGTGGCCAGGGCGGTCTTTGACAAAAGTGACGAGCTTGCCGTGTGGCACAGCGGGGTCGTTCGGGCGCAACTCGTCCAGCAAATCACAAACGGCGCCGACAATCTCGAGGTTCCTTTTTTCGCTTCGCCCACCGATGTTGTAGGTTTCCCCGACTCGGCCCTGGGAGAGCACGGTGCGAATGGCGCGGCAGTGATCCTCGACGTAGAGCCAGTCGCGAACGTTTTTGCCGTCGCCGTACACCGGGAGTGGCTTGCCGGCGCACGCGTTCAGGATCATGAGCGGAATAAGCTTCTCGGGAAACTGGTGCGGCCCGTAGTTATTGGAGCAGTTGGTGGTCAGAACAGGAAGGTTGTAAGTGTGGTGACAGGCGCGGACCAGATGATCAGAGGCCGCCTTAGACGCGGAGTACGGGCTGTTGGGCCTGTAAGGGGTGGTCTCGCTGAAGGCCGGGTCGTTGGGGCCGAGCGATCCGTAGACTTCGTCGGTGGAGACGTGCAGGAAACGGAACCCGGCGCGATCGACTTCCGGAAGCGCCAACCAGTAGGCTCGGGCTTCCTCGATCAGACTGAATGTGCCGTTGACGTTGGTACGGACGAAATCGTCGGGACCGTGGATGGAGCGGTCGACGTGGCTCTCCGCGGCGAAATGAACGATGGCGCGGGGTTGTTCGCGCCCCAGCAAGTTGCGCAAGAACTCACGATCGACGATATCGCCCCGCTCGAAGCGATAGCGCGGGTGGGACTCGACGGCGCGCAGATTGTTGAGATTGCCGGCGTATGTCAGCTTGTCGAGATTCAGGATACGCGCCGGTTCAGAGGCAATCCATTGGAGAATGAAGTTCGAGCCTATGAAGCCCGCGCCACCGGTGACGAGGATGAGATCTTCCATGCTGGGTATGCCGCATCGTGTGAAGACCCGGCATTCCGATTCTAATCAAAGACGGACGCGAAGTCGTCACCCGCTTTGCTACAGGTACCTAGATTAGCCGAGTACGGTCGGGCCGGGGTCAGACGATCTGAGCTTAATTCAAAGGCCTTGCCGGAGTGCAGAGGTGCGGATCTGGATCTGCTCGCTCGGCGCATTCTCACTCGGGCTCCAGCCCAGTACGTTGTAATAGCCTCTTTCGATAGAACGGGCGATTTCGGGCCACAGATACTCGCCCTGGATCCGCTGGCGTTCACGGGCTGCGGACTGGTGGCGAAATTCGGTATTGTGGACAAGCAAGTCGAGCATGCGCTCAAGATCCGACTGGTCGCCACGGTGGAAGGTGAAGCCGGCGCCATCGACCACTTCCTTATTTTCCGGAATATCGCTGGTCAGCACGCAGACACCGGCTGCCATGGCATCGAGCAGAGCCAAAGACAGGCCCTCAACCTCAGACGGAAGCACAAACAGAGCGGCATTGGAGAGAAGTTCTTCGAGATCGCTTCCAGAGACCCAGGGAAGGAAGCGGATCCTGTTGGATTCGTGGCGGCGCAAGCTCTTCACGTGCGAATCGGAGTGACTCGATCCCCCGGCGAGTACCAGTTTCATGTCGGTGTGGACGTTCTCGAAGGCATTGATCAGGAGCTGGCAGTTTTTTTCGGGCGACAACCTGCCTAAGAAAAGGACGTAGTTGTCGGCGAGGAGATCCCACTCAATCAGTTTGCGGGGAAGGCGCCGCGGCGCGAGAGTAGCTCCGTTGGGGACGTAGATGGTATCGCGCTTGTACCGTTGGCGGTAGTACTTCTGCAAGGTGCGGGAGACCACCATTGTGGCATCGGGCGAGGAAACCGCAGCCGCCTCTCCCCAGCGCAGTATGCGCGACGCGATCCGGCCCCACTTGCCGCGCTGCCAGTCGAGACCCTGTACGGTGACCACCGTCTTCTTGCCAACCAGCCGCGGAAGAAAAGAAAACAACGCAGGTCCCAGGCAGTGGTAATGGACAACATCGTAGTCCGAAGTCATGGCATGCGCTGTGCTCAATAGGGTGTGGACCAGAGTTTCCAGATGCTTAGAGCGGATCGTTGGCAAGCGCCGCACGCGCATGCCGTTGTGCGTGTCCATGGGAGGAGTGAAATAGCTGCGGCAATATACGGTGACTTCGTGTCCCAGGCGCGCCAGTTCGTGGCCAGCCTGCTCGTAATACGATTCGATTCCGCTGTATTTGGAGACCACGCCGCGACCGCCAATAAAGGCGACACGGATGCTGCGGCGTGGGCGGGGCTGGGTCGGGGAGGCGGAGAAGGACCGACTTTTCTTGGCAGACGTGAGCCGGGCGTAGAGGTCGAGCAACTTCTCCACATGTTGATCGGGGTCGTGGTTTGCCCTGATGCGACTGCGAGCGGCGGCTCCCATCTTGTCGATGAGGTCGGGACGGTCAAATAGAAATCCGATGGAATGAGAAAGCTGTTCACGGTCCCCATCGGAATAGAGGAGGCCGGTGACGCCGTGTTGGACAAGTTCCCGGCGCGAACCCACATCTGAGGCGATGACGGGCCTTCCCCAGGCATAGGATTCCAAAATGGATTTGCCCAAGGTCTCGTAGGCATGGGATGGAAACACGGAGAAGCTGCAACCGGCGATGAGTTTCTCGAGTTTCTCGCCATGGACCATGCCCTCGAACAGTACATTGTTCAAGTTTAATTCTCGCGCCAGCGCTTCGAGTCGGGGACGCTCGGGACCGTCTCCCGCGATGATTAGAGGAGTGTGTGGCAGGCGCACCATGGCGCGTAAAAGCTCATAGACGCCTTTTTCCGGCGAGAGTCGGCCGAAGTAGAGGATGTATCCTTCGTCGGTGGTCAGGTGTTCATTCTCGGGCAAGGCTTGAAAGTGCGGCAGAACTTCAATGCGTTGCGCGGGAAACCCGCTCGCGATGAATTTGTTGCGCACGAATTCGCTGGGAGCCAGGAACATGTCCACGCAGCGTTCGTAAGTTCGCAACCATTTGTGCAGGTATGCTTCGGCGGCCAGAACCACCGCGCTCGAACGCGGGCCTGCATAGCAACCCTTAGTGGCAGCGTGGTGGAAAGCGCCGTGACTGCAGAGTTCGCAGGGACTCCCATTGGCGACAAAATTGTAGGTTGGGCACAAGACCTTGAAATCGTTCAGGTGGTAGAGCACGGGGATCCCCTGGCGCTTCAGTTCCCAAAGGATCGAGGGCGATAAGTGGTGATAAATTCCGCGAACGTGCGCCAAGTCGGGTGAAAAATCAGCCACGCACTTGCGCATAGCGCGCCGGGCCGAAGGTGAATAGAGGGCGTGCGCCGCCATTTTCAGCTTCTTCAGGAACCCGGCGTTTGGATCTTTGAAATCGATATGCGGAATGCGATAACTGCGGCCCGTGAAAGCCGGAGTACGGCCGTGGTCCATGCTGAAAAGAGCGGTTTCCTGGCCGCGCTTATCCATCTGATGGATGAGGTCGAAGAGGTACGCTTCAGTGCCGCTAAACGGATAGTCGAATTTGTTGCAATACAGGATGCGCATGATTACCGTCCGGTTGGGAAACGCGGGCCAGGAATTGTTCCGCAAAGGTGCGAAGATTTCGCTGGCGATTATAGGAAGCGGCAATGCTGGCCGCGGCCGCATGTTGGATTCCGGCCAGTGAGGCTCTGTGGGCCTGAATCCAACTGACGGCGCTGACGAAATCGGGCAAAGAGCCTGGCTGGTAAAGAAATCCAGTTCGCCGGTGCTCGACGAGTTCGGGTATTCCGGTGATCGCAGGTGCCAGCACTAGTTTTTCGTGAGCCATGGCTTCCATCAGGACCACCGGGATGCCTTCGCTCTTGCTGGTCATGACGACCAGGTCGGCATAGCGGTAGTAGCCGGGAAGGTCGGTCCGAGGCACCTGACCGATCAGGTAAATACGCCCTTGGAGTCCGGACGTCATAATCTGGCGTTCAAGAGCGGGGCGCTCCGGCCCTTCGCCAACGATCCAGCAGAGGAAGTCGAGGCCTTGGTCGCGAAGGGCGGCGCAAGCGTCGATCAGGAAGCGATAATCTTTCACCTGATGCAGGCGTCCGACGGAGAGGAGACAGAACCGCCGCTGGTCCGCCTCGGCTGGGGCTGCGGGTGTCGGCCAGGAAAGCACGCGGTCGACCCCAAGGCGTTGCACGATAATTTTTTCCGAGGGTGTGGTGGGGTAGTTGCGGAGAATGTGCTGGCGGTTGAAATCCGAGACCGTCACACAGAACTGGCAAGCACGCAGCTTGGCTGAGAGCAGATCCGCCCGCTGCAGCAGGTCGGAGCCGTGCAGGGTGAAGCTGAAGCCGATTCCGAGCAGGCGCGCAGCGGCTAAGGCCATCCATGAGGCGAAGTATCCGTGATGAGCATGGATGTGCTCGACCTTCAGTTGCGCCAGTTGTTCTGCCAGTGCGGCACCCATTACGGTATGGCCCAGCGCGCGAATCCTGCGGGTTGTAGAAGCTCCGCGCTCAAACAGCAAGGGACGCAACACCTGCCAGAGGTTGTGAGGATCGCACGCGAGTCGCCGCAGTGCGCGGACAAGCTCATCGTCCGAGAGCGGCTGAAAAAACCGCGTTTCTTTCCAGAAAGCGCGTTCCGCCAGGCTGAGATTATTCGGTGAGACGCGTTTGCCGCTGCAGCAGATTACTTCAGCCCCGCGACGGCGCAGTTCTGCGATTTCATCCATCACGTAGGGTTCGAGCGGCGAAGGAAACTCATTGGCGATGTAGGCGACGGTGGTCATGCGGCGGGCTCCTGAGACGCACAGAGCATCCCGGCAACGGTGAACATGAGTCCAATGACAAACTGGTATCCCATATCGACAAAGAATGCGTTGAACAGATAAACGCTGAGCAAGATAGGCCAAACCCTGCGCAGGGAAACGACCGTGCCGGACTCATCGGGCGGACCACGCCAGGAGAGGCGGAAGAGGTTAAAGAAGAGGATGCCGTACAAGGCCAAGCCCGGCACGCCGAACTCAACCAGCAACGCGAGGTAAGTGTTGTGCACGTAGAAGGCGCGGAGGTGATAACCCTCCATGCGGCGGGCAAGTTCGGTGTACATATCACTGGCAGCCCAACCGGTGAACGGCCGCTCCTGGAACATCGCCCAGCCGGCGTCGTACACGGCCATGCGCGCCTCCACCGGACCGCGTTCTCCGGTGCGATCCCAAAGAGCAGTCTTCAGCGAATTGGTGCTGAGTCCAATTGCCAGGCCAACCAGGAGACCCGCAACCGCCAGCAAGGTGCATACCGCTTGCAACCGGCGTTCGACCAGACGGAGTCCGAGAATGATGATGGAGACCGCGAACGAAATCCAAACGGCGCGCGTCATGGTCGCGAGCACGGCCAGGGGCAGAACGAGCCACAACATTTTCACCAGGGTTCCGCGCTCTTGCGGGAGTGCGACAGCGAGAATCCCAAGGATGTTTAGGGAAACGCCGTTGGCCACCGCCTGGAGAAATGGGCCGCGAGCGCGGTCCGCGTGAAAACCAAGACTCTGGTTGAGAATGAAACGGGGAAAGATGAGGGAATGGGCGTCGGCGAGGAAGGCTACGGCAATGAACACCAGGTACGCGAGCGCAAAGACGACGAAGATTTCAAAGTGTCTTCGTTCCGAGGCGCCCCGGAAGACCAGCGTAGCGAGATGAAACAGCGCAAAGGGGACAATGAACTTGCTGGCGATAATGCTCCAGGTTTGTGCGTCAAACGGCTCCCGAAGCGCACGCAGCACAGCCAGAGTTCCGAGAAGAAGCATGGGCAAGCTGAGCCCGGGAAAGAATGGGATTTTGTCACGGAGCGCCATAGTCCGCAGGGCAACGAAGAACACAAGGAGGCCGAATGCGATTCGGTCGGCGTAAAAAGAAAACAGGTCGGGTGGCCGAAACAGGAAAACGGTCATCGCAGCTAAATATAGGACCGAGGGAAAAGCCAATCCCAGGTGAAGTGGGCGAAGCAGCAGAACGGCAGCGCGCCAAAGCGGGCTATCGTCACTGTCCCGGGTTAAAGCCAGGGCGGGGCTGGTCGTGATTAGTGTGCCCATGGCGAGAGTCAGGCCCCTTCCGGCGCGAACAACACGCGAACTGTGCTTGCAAGGATGCGCAGGTCCAGGCGCAGACTCCAGTTTTCGATGTAGGTAAGGTCAAGATGCATGTTGAGTTCGAACGACGGACAATCCCGCGCCGTAATCTGCCAGAGACCCGTGATCCCGGGTTTAACGTCAAGGCGCCGGAACTGGTGAAGTTCGTAATGGTTGACCTCGTCGATCGGATGAGGCCGCGGCCCAACCAGGCTCATCTCCCCGCGCAGCACATTCCAGAGCTGAGGCAGTTCATCGAGGCTGTAGCGGCGGATAATTCGACCGATACGGGTGATTCTGGGGTCGTCGTCGATCTTGAAGATCGGGCCTTGTCGCTCATTGCGGGCACGCAGGTCTTCCTTGAGCTGTGCGGCGTCGGTGACCATGGAGCGAAACTTGTAGCAACGGAAACGGCGGCCTTTGGCGCCTGTGCGCTCCGCCGAGTAGACGACCGGACCAGGTGAGTCCAGACGGATCAGCAGGGCCACAATCGCCATCAGGGGACTGACCAACACAAGACCGAACACCGCGCCGGTGACATCCAGCAAACGCTTCAGAAATAAAGCGGCGCTGGGTAATCGCTCGCGATGAAGGGTAATAACCGGCACCTCTCCGATGCGATCGATGCCTGAGTCTGGCCACGGCCCCGGGGGTAAGTCGGGTACAGCGCGAATGTCCAGGTGATTACGGAATGCGGCCTCGGCAGCTTCTCGCGCCTGGGCGGGCTGACCGGGAAGAGCGAGGATAACTTCATCGATGAATTCGGCACGAGCGAGCCAGTCCAGGTCTGCGATTCGCCCCAATACTGCCGGGGAAAGAGGCAGGTCGTTATCCACGAAGCCACAAACGATTGCGCGATGGAGAGGATCATTGCCCAGTGCCCGGGCAATGGAGCGAGCGACCGGACCCCCGCCAACAATAAGGATCTTGCGCGATTCTGTGTCGCGGCGGCGCCGCTTCCACACAAATTGCCTCAAGCGGCGCGACAGCACCAGACCAGCCAGGCTACTGGCTAGGACTCCCACCGCAACGAGAGGATGCATTCTGTCCTCCGCAGCGATGAACACCAGACTGATCGCGAACAGGTTTGACCTCGCCAGGGCGGACACAATTCCTTCAGGAGACGGATCTCCGGCGCGTTCGTAGAGCCCCGCAGAGAAGCCGAAGAGTGTCACCAGAACGGCAAAAATCGGCAGATAAGTCCACGGCAGGCCCCACGCGGGAGAGAACAGCGATAACACACTGCAAACTATCAGCAGGACCATCAAATCCGCTGCCACCAGCTGGCAAAACGTGAATCGATCGAGGGTAGTTTGCGGGAGTAGCTGAGCTAGCGTTCTCGCCTGTGTACATCTCGTGGTGGTTTCGGGTTGTGTGGTGACGGGATTCCGCCCCGTCCCGGCGGGGCGAAGGCCCGCCACCACACAACCTTTGTCAGTTGGGTTGACTGGACGTATGGGTATTGCATCGGGTGCGGCGGCAGATCTCGGCGGCGGTATTGCAGCCGTCCCCAAAATCATGCGGGCATACTGCGAGGGAGAAGCCTTGGGTTCGATGTCCCACAGCCGGTTTGTAGTCAGTTCGCTCATAGAATTCACAGACTCCGATACAGGCCTCGCGGCACTGGGAAACGACGCTTTGCTAGGACAGTCCCAAGTAGTGGGACTTCCGCCTTGCTTAGCTGATCCTTGATCTGAGCGGCGACGAGGCGTCTTGTTTTGTTGGCAGTCAGGACGAGCACCAAGCCATCACAAGCCTGACCGATGCTTGCCATGCGCCAGGAAACCGGCGCACACCACAGAATCGAAAAATCGAACTCCGTTGTGAGTTCGCGGAGTCGTGACAAATCCTGGTCGGTGATGTGCTGCCCGGAGTTTTCGGGCAGCCAGTTCTGGCGAGGAACCAGCCAGAGACGGGGTGCGATCGGCCAAGTGGCTTCGGCAGGATCAGGTGGCGGAATCTTTAGTTGGGTCTGCAATGGAATCGCGTCCGGGAAGGCGTCGATCAACCCGACGTCGTATCTGCCCTCGTCAGCGAGGGCTCTGGCTACGTCGAGGCACAGGGACGCGGTTTCGGTCGATGCTTCGACCGTCGCAAATCCGACGTGACGCACCGGTTTCGATTCATGGCGGAAGAATAGTTGCTGAACCAGCGACTGGATCTGATCATCGTGAAACGAAGCGGTTGGAGAAACTCTCCCGCGCGGGGCCTGCTCGCGAGTCGGAGTCGCGCGCGGTTTCTCAGCGGCGGCTGGTCCTTCAGTTAGAAGCTCACTCCGAGTTTTCACCGGACCACCACATCGGGCCGCCCGAGTCGAAAAACAAAGGACTGTACGACTGGGGGCTCAGGCGCCGGCAGCCAAGCAAGGACCGGGACTTCGAGCAGGCCGTGGGCTTCGTCCGGCGTTCGTATCGTTGGGTCAAAGTATTCCGTTGTGAACGCGATGCCGAGGCTGAACACCAAGGCAAGTCCAAAAGCCAGTAGGAAATACAGGACGAGGGAGTGCACGGGGAGGGCCGCAGCCACAGGCGGTTCAACAATGGCCACGTTCAGAATGCGACGCTCGTCGAGCGCGTCGCCGATGCGCGCTTCCTCTCGCTTGCGAAGGTAAAGCAGGTAATTATTTTCCTCTGCCTTTGCGGTGCGCATTAGGTCCTGTTGGTCCACGGAGGCAGATTGCATCTGCTCGGCCAACGTATGCAGGCTTGCGACTTGGTTGGAAGCGTCGGATTGCCGCGCCGACAGGCCGTCCCGCTGCACCTGGGCTTTCTCCATTTCCATGCGAGCCCACTCGTAGTTCGGATCCTTGTCCGAGGTTTCATCGCGAACCGGGCTGAGTGCCTCGGCAGCGATCGACGCGCGAGTCTCCCCAATTTCCTGTTCAACTTCCTGCACCAGCCGGTAAGACGGTTCAAAGCGGCTGAGAAGCTCAGTGCGCTTGAGCTGGAGCTCCAGCAGGTGTGTTTTCATCTTTTCGAGAACCTCTGGGTTGTCGGCCCACCGCTTGAGGGTCACCGAACGCGAGGGAAACACTTTGAGCTGCTCTCGCAGTGACGCGATTCGGTGTTCAGTCTCGACACGATCCTGGTCGATCTGACGGTACCCCGCGTCCGCTTCACCTAACTTCTGCAGCGCGATATCGCGTTCCAGCGCTGCCGAAGCCACGCCCCGAGCATGAGTAAAGTGCACCAGTTCGGCTTCGGACTGATGCAGTCTTTTTTCGTATTCCGCGGTTTGCTGATCGAAAAACTGGATCTCCCCCGGCGGCCGCTGAAGATCCGTGTGGCGGCGCGTGTAGATGGTAGAAAGCGCCGACAATATGCGGGCGGCCCGTTCCGGGCTGGTGTCCTTGTAGCTGACCTGAATAAGATCCGACTTCTTCATAGCTCCGACATCCAAATGCTGCGCCAGCTTGCGAACGGCATGTTCAATCTTGGCTGGGCGGTCGGAGTCCGGGGTCTCCGCCGGGACAAGGGCCGCCATGGTCACAACTTGCTTCAGGAGATCGTTGTCGCGCAGGAGTTCGACTTCGGAATTCAGTTCTTCTTCAGTAATGTCGGCACGGAGAAAATCCATGGCGCTGGCCGGCTGGGAAGAAACAACGGGGTCAAAGCGACCGCGGCGTAGTAGTACCTTGAAGTGCGATTCGTATCGCGCCGAGAAGACGGCGAAGAGCATCGTCGCCAGCAATACCAACCCAAAAGAGGCGGCTACGAGTCGCGGACGCCGGAAGAGGGTGGCCGCCAGGTCGCGGGGCGTTGGGGGAAGAAGGGTGTGCGAGTTTCCGTTCAAGTCCGCGGACATGGATCGTACAGCAAAGCCGATCACACCCAGCGGGTTTTATGGGGAACTCGCCAGATTTTGAAGACGCAATCAGTGAATGCTGACACTCCTCTCTCTGCTAAAACTGCAATGGGTTCATGTACCAGCTCATGGAGTTGGTTGGAACATACTTGCGTATCTTTGAAATCCGGCTCTGGGGTACAAAGATAAAGTCGCCGGGCTGAAGGTGGAGGTCCTCGCGAAGATCACGAGAATCCAGCATCTTCTTTAAGTCAACCACGTGGGATTCGGCGACGTATGCGGAAATCCTGCGAAACAGAACAATCTGCGAATGGCGGGCCTGTTGCGTTAAGCCCCCGGCAATCGCGACCGCTTCATTTACGGTCAAATCCCCTCGCAGCTCATACTTCCCTGGCCGTGCCACCTCACCTGAGGCGAGGAAGTAAGGCTTCTCAAAGTCTTTCAATGTCACAGTAATCTCAGGCTCGTGCAGAAAGCTGCGGTAAGCATTGGCAACAGCCTGCTGCATCTGGGGGATCGTAAGTCCTTCCACCAACAGAGTGCCCGCGCCTTTCAGGGTCACGAAGCCATCGGGCTGCACGGTTAAACTCTGATTGAACTCGGGAGAGAAGGTGAAATTTAGGTCCACAGTGTCCAACTTTGAAAGCCGATAAAGCGGATGGCGTTCCCCTCCGAATGCAGGATCTCCCATGCCACCCGCTTTCCCGGATTGTGTGACCGCTCCGTCGGCGGAACCGCTGCCGGCCTGGTCCTGACTCCGCGAGCTCTCCGTCACTGCCAACCTGGCGGTTGACGAAGCAGAAGATTCAGGTGCCGAAGCAGGCGGCCGTGCTGTCTCCTGAGCGGAGGCGACCACGGCTAGCTGCAGGATGAGCATACCCACAGCCTCCAAAACGACATTTCTGGTAAATACATTCATCTCCGGACTCTCACCGTTGCTCTGAACGGCAAAGTTGGCAACTCGATCGTTTGAGCTGTTAGCGTGAAGGTACCGCTGTGTCCTGAGCACAACAAGACTTGGAAAGTACTGTCTACCGAGGTACCGGGCACGTCTCTGCTATTGCAATGGTGATGAAATCCCCAGTCGGGACGGCCAGGGCTCTGTTTCGGCTGCAAGTGCAAGGCGGCTGGGAGAGTACTGCCACAAAAATTGTGCACAAGAGTAGACATGCGAAAGTAGGCATTGGGGGTCGAATTCATCACAAACGGGATGTGACGGCGCATACATCCGGCCCGTCCCCTTTTGGGCATAATGGTCCTGTGAAAACCATTCGTTTAGCGAAGCCATCCACGGGAACCCGGCCGGTCGCAACCGAACCAGTGCATGTTTTGGTTGCCGATTCGGGTCCCATTCAATCTCAACTTTTGACGCGTGCCCTGAAAAGTCGGCGTGACTTTCAGGTTTCCGCAGTCGCTTTGGAGACGACTGCTCTTCACAACTTCATGCAGTCGAATCGCGCCGACGTAGTTTTGATTGCGGGGAACCACCTGCCGGATTTGAATTTGCTGCGCTGGTTGCGCGTCTCATATCCTAAAATCGCTCCCGTGCTGCTGGCCGAGAACGATGACCGCGAACTGGTGGTGAAGGCCTTTCGCGCCGGAGTGAAGGGGATTTTTCTTTTTACCCACACTCCGTTCCCGATGCTCTGCAAGTGTATCCACTGCGTTTTTCAAGGAGAGGTCTGGATCAACCGCCAGCAAATGACGTATGTGCTGGATGCGCTATCGGAGGTTCCTACGCTGCGAGTAGTCAACTCTAACGGGAGGTTTTTGTTGACGCCGCGCGAGGAGCAGGTAGTCGCTCTCGTAGCCGACGGGTTAACCAACCGCGGAGTCGCCGAGGAATTGGGCCTCAGTGAGCACACCATCAAGAAATATCTGCTGCGCATCTTCGATAAAGTGGGGATTTCGAGCCGGGTGGAACTGGTGCTATATGCTATGTCCCACGGCGAGCATCGTCCGGCGGAATGGATGCCGAGCAGCATCGCCTGAGCGCGCAACGAATTGCAGACGTACAATGGCGGAATGCGGAAAGGCGAGGAGATCGGCCGGTGACGAGTTCTCCCGGGGCCCAGTCCCAGACCAAGCTAGCGCGCCGATGGACCGTGATTGCTTCAGGCTTGCTCCTTCTGGCTCTGGCGCTGGTCGTGATCTATACCGGAAAGAATGCTTTTCTCAGTCCCGTCGCCCTGGTAGTAGTGTCCGCGATCGGGCTGGCCGCGCTGCTGCTCCAGGTTTGGTTTCGCCGTGATCTTCCGAATATTCATTCTCCACTCTGGCTTAACGTCCTCGGTATTCTCTGCGCCATGGTGTCGCTGTTCGCCGATTACCTCCGGATGACGCGCCGTATGATGGATCTGGTGGCCTTTGCCGCTGTGGTCTGCTTTGGCATCAGTGGATCACTTATCCTGAGCGCCCTGCGACGGCGGTTACGAGCGCCTCAAACCACCGGTACTGAATAGCGCCGGCGCTTCCCGGTGGAGAGCCGGGAGTCCTCGCCCGGCCGGCACCAACCTTGTTCTTTGCGACTGCAAGAAGAGTTCCATTTACAATGCGGCTATGCGCGTCACGTTATTCGGTGCCTCCGGGCTGCTTGGCCAGGACTTGGTTCAGGAACTGAAAGCTGACCAATTAACCGCGCTTTCTTCCAAAGACGCGGACCTGCGCGACCACTCACGCATCCGCGAGGTGATTCGCGATTCCCGTCCCGACTGGATTCTCCTGTCTGCCGCCTATACCGACGTGGATGGCTGCGAAGCAAACCGCGACTTGGCCTTCGCGGTGAATTTCGAGGGTGCCGTCAATGTGGCCGACGCTGCCCGCGAAGCCGGATCGCGATTGATGTTCTTGAGCACCGACTACGTTTTTGACGGCAGCAAACGATCGCCTTATCAAACCAGTGATCCAAGAAAGCCGGTCAGCGTTTACGGCGAGAGTAAAGCCCGCGCCGAGGAACGGCTTCTGGAGATCCTGCCCGACGTCTGCATCGCCCGGACCTCGTGGCTGTTCGGGCACGGCGGCAAATGTTTTCCCGCAACCATTCTGAGTCTGGCATCAACCAGGCCGGAGATCTCCGCCGTAGATGACCAGCGTGGCAGCCCGACGTTTACCCGTGATCTTGCGTCGGCTCTGGCGCAACTCTGCCGTGCGTCCGCCCGAGGTATTGTCCATGTCACCAACTCCGGCAACTGCACACGGTACGAGCTTGCCAGGGAAATCGTGCGCGTGTCGGAGTTGGCGACCGCGGTCAAGCCCGTGACTACAGCCGAATTCCCGCGCCCAGCGCAAAGGCCCGCCTATTCTGTTCTGTCAGCTGACAGCCTGCACGCCTATAAGATCCAAATGCCGGAATGGCAGGATGCGTTGCGCCGTTATCTCGGGAGCGCGCCGGCTGAGCCTCCCGCCGTCACCCGGTAGAAGCGGCGGCTTCATCGATGCACCTGCCGACAGCGGGGCAGGGGTCAGTTTCCAAGCTGCCGACGATCCGGAAAGCACCAAGAACCAAAGCATGCTAGTCACCACCATCCGAGATCGTCCGCGTGCCGCGAACCCGGAGCGATCATCGTCATCGCTCACCGCCCGTCCCTGACAAAGCGGAGTTCGTGGCGGCTTCCGAAATGCTGCCAAAGCGCCGTTCCCGACGGTTGAATTCTCTTAGCGCGGCTTCCAGATCGGTAGCGTCAAAGTCCGGCCACATCCGGTCGGTAAACAGAAGTTCGGCGTAGGCAGATTCCCACAGCAGGAAGTCCGAAAGACGCTTTTCACCACCGGTGCGAATCAGCAAATCCACCTCCCCGCTCTCTGCAGTTAGCGCCTGCGCAAGCACGCGTCCCACCAGATCGGCCGAGAATAGGTCCAAGGGAAGCGCGGTGGTTACGCCAGCAACGGCTCGCGCGATAGCGTCGCGCGAAGAGTAGTCCACGGCAACGCGCAAATGGAGGCACTGACCTTCGGCAGTTGCGTCTTCTGCTCGGGCGATCTCGCGCACCAGTAAAGGTGGCAAGCGATCGCGCCGTCCGATGATCTCCAGGCGCGCACCGTGCTGCCGAAGTCTTTCCGTCTCCAGGCGCAGGTAAGCGCGCAGTAGCCAGAAAATGCTTTCCACCTCGTCGGCTGGGCGGCGCCAGTTGTCGGATGAAAACGCGTAGAGAGTTAGCCACCGGATTCCGAGATCAGGCGCCCGCTCGACAACTCGCCGCACAGAGGCGATTCCGGCACGATGTCCTGCGACGCGCGGCAAACCGCGCCGCGTTGCCCAGCGGCCGTTGCCGTCCATGATGATGGCTACATGTAGTTCCTTCTGCATATCAATTAGTACTTTGTACTACAGAGTCGCCTCGCAAAATATCGGGCTGCTCGGCGCCGATGCTCGCCGCCTCTTCGCTTTGCGGCGAAAGTGGGATAACGCCTCCAGCCGCCAAACAAATACCGCCGCTCTTCTTAATCGCGGTGCTGATCTTCTCTAAAGAATCCTGTCCTACTCCGTGCCCTTTGGAACCTGCGGCGTCGTCTGATGCTCGGCAACGCCTGTCACTAGGAGAGAGCTATACCAGTCGATCCCCCGAGTGAAGTACATGGCAGCTGCAACCGTCAGGAAACTGACAGCCGCGCCTACGAGCAGCGCATTGTCCTCGAGTCGCAGCAGCACATAGATCAGTGCGTACAGCAAAGTGAAGATGGCCAAAGCCCTTATTTGCTGCGACCGACTGGAGAATACCCAACCTGCATTGGCCGAAAGCAGGACCACCGTGGCAGTTCCCGCAATCAAGAAGCCAAGGTCGAACCCGATTCTCTCGGCGAGGGCTAAAAGCAGCAGATAAAAGATGATCTGGACTACCCCTACCAGAACGTATTGTGCCGGGTGGACTCGCTTGCCTGTCGTAACCTCAAATGTGAAGTAAGAAAGGAAAACCAGTCCCAGAAAAAGAAGTACGTATTTGAGGGATCGGTTGACGGATTGATAAGGGTCTGCCACTTCGATGAACGAAACACCAAGTGCTGATGAATCGAGCCCGGTGATTGAGTCGGCATCTCCTTCGGCGCGTACGCCGCGTGCGATAAAAGGTACGGACCACTCAGAGGTGAAACCATTTTTGGAAACGGTCCGGTTGACGGGCAGAAATCCTCCATCAAATCCCGGACTTGGCCAATCGCCCTGCGCGGTGAGGTGAGTCGTCTTACCATAGGCAAGGACTGCAATCCGCTGAGCGCCGGAGAATCGCAGGATGGATGTCACGTTGAATTGCGCATTTGGCTTTACGGTGCCTTCGACCTTTGCGCCGAATAGCGTGAGCTTGATGGGCTGTTTTTGATCTCCGCCCAGAGAAATGTTCTGGGCAATTCCCGAGGGAACGAGCGTCAAGGTCCTTCCGTCTGTCGTCAAAATGGCGTCGGCAAGCGCTCCACGCGGATCGCTCACTCCTACCACGATCTCGGCACGGCTCCAATCGAGTTCAGCACCTTGCGGAGCCGTAGCGGGCACGCCAGTCAAATCGAATGTCGCGTCGAGTTTCAAGTCTGCCTGAAACACCGGGACCTTAAAGAGCGATCGGCGACGCTCTTCAGTGACGATCTTGACAACCGCCGAAGCTCGTGCGGGAAACACCAGATACATCCCGTGCTTTGGAAAGTCAATTCGAGATTGCGATGGAATGTTGTAGGGGATCGTAAGGGTCGGTCCGAGGAATGTCTGCTGGCCGCCCACATGGCCGCTTATTTCCCTCATGACATCAGCAGCTCGCTCGGTCCTGTCTTCAATCAATCCTCCAACGAATAGCGCCGGGATGGTCATGAGCAGAGCCAGTCCACAGACTACGATGAGTTTCACTCCCACGGATCTGGACTTGATCCCGGCTTGCAAGTTCGACATCGACAAACTGCCCACTGAATGCCTCCAGGTTGTAAGTTAACTTTGCACCGCAAAGTTAGCACGCAAAAAAAGTTTAGGCCCGCGATGGCGCCAGACCATGCACCAAACCCGTCGCGGGCCGTTCTCCGGTTACTTTCTCCGCATCCCGCACCACTTGCTCGAGCGTGGAAAGATACTCGACATACCGCACACGGCCCGAAGGCGTAATTCGGCATACAGTCAGCGGGCGATTGCGGTCATGTTTCTTGATGATCTCGACCATTTTTCCTTTTTCCAGTACGCGCAGATGCCGATTCAAATTACCGTCCGTAAGAGCGCAAAGCTGTTTGAGATCGCCGAACGCCAACCCTTTCGGATTCGTAACCAGGGATGTCAGCACGCTGAGGCGTGCGCGTTCGTGAATCACGCGATCCAGACCTTCATAGGCGAAACGACCTCCGCTGGACAGAGCTTTAGCTTTCATCCCTGGCCTCCTTAGCAGCAAAGAGCAGAATTCCCGCGACCAGCAACTGTCCGGTTCCAAACGGAATACCCATAGTCCAAGGAGATAGTGCCCGGTTGTCCGCGAGAGCGATACAAGTCAAACCGGTCAACAAGTACCACGCACCCGCGACGGCCACCGGACGGGGCAGAAAGCGGCACGACGAAAACACACCCAGGCTGAAAATAATCTGCCACAGCCCGGGAAGCATCCATACCGCACCTGGAACAGACCTCACGAGGACAACCGTAATCAGCGCGCCCGCGCATGCTGACGGAAGGAATTGCTCCACGGCCATTCGGATCATCTCATCGGCCATTCCCGAATGAATACGGCGCGTGCGCGCGTACATCTGAATCCCAATCAAGGCGGCCGACAAAACGGCGATCCAGATCCATATGCCTAAGTAGGCCAGGATGTGATTCGCCGGATCCGGAAGCCACAGCGCCTGCGCGCCAGCGGCGCCCACAGCCAAAACACCCGTACTGGCAAGAGTTGCCGGTCCGTAACCTCGAAACTCGGTACTATGGGCCACCTGCCTGCGGATGCTACTGATGTCGCCCAGCGCTTTGTTCAGATCGTTCATGCCGTTTTAAGCTTTGCAGTGCAAAGTACCTTATTTGAAGACATTTGTCAAATGTGCCAGAAACCGGTTTTGCCGGCTGCATCAGAGGTGTTCTGGTTCGGAAATCCGGAAGTAGTGCTGTCCCGCCAGCATTAGTAATGGGAAGTCTGCGTAGCCGAAGTGATCTGCCGGGACTTCCCAATCGTTCCGCCATTGTTACCGAGTCACGGGCAACTCGGAAACTAACCACTACGCTATTGCCAGCGCCCTGTCCAACCGCCGCTGCCGTGGTTTATCCTTACCTCTCTTCTTTCGTCAAATTCGAGTTTCGTCAAATTCGAGGACCAACCGTGAACCAGCGCTTCTTGTGGATTCCGCTCGCCGTGCTCTGCGTTTTGTTTTTTCCTCTAGCGCTTTTCGCCCAGCCGTATGACCCAGCAATGTACCAGGAACTTCACTGGCGGATGATCGGCCCGTTTCGCGGCGGCCGCACCGTGTCGATTTCCGGTGTTCCGGGCCAGCCAAACGTCTTTTACATGGCGCCGAACAATGGCGGAGTTTGGAAGACGACGGACTCTGGCCGCACATGGAATCCGATCTTCGATGACCAGCCAACGGGCTCTATCGGAGCCCTGGCCGTCGCACCATCGAATCCGGACACGATATACGTCGGCAGCGGTGAAGGCCTTCGCCGTCCCGATCTCTCCGTAGGCGACGGCATGTACAAGTCGACCGACGCGGGCCGCACCTGGCAGCACCTCGGACTGCGCGACGCGCAGCAGATTGCATCCATCATCGTCGATCCAAAAGATCCCAATCGTCTATTCGTCGCGGCCCAAGGGCATCCCTACGGCCCGAACTCCGAGCGTGGCGTCTTCCGCTCGCTCGACGGCGGTCAAAGTTTTCAGAAAGTTCTCTATAAAGACGAAAACGTTGGCGGCATGGATCTAGTCTTCGATCCCCGCAACTCGCAAATTATTTTTGCCAGCATGTGGGCCTCGCGCCGTCCGCCGTGGACGACCGGCGGCGGTTACACCGGACCGGGCAGCGGACTCTACAAATCCGCTGACAGCGGCAACACCTGGCATCAACTCACTAAAGGATTGCCCGGTGAAGCCGAAGGGATCGGCCGCATCGGCCCCGCCATCTCGCCCAGTGATCCCAATCGCATGTTTGCGTGGGTCAATACTACGAACGCCAACGCTAAGAAAGGCAGCGGCATCTACCGCTCCGACGACGCTGGCGAAAGCTGGCAGCAGGTGAATGACGAAGAACGTATCTATGGACGAGGCGACGACTTCGGTTGCGTGCGCGTCGATCCTCGAAATAAAGATGTGATCTACGTGGCCAACACTTCGACCTACCGCTCCACTGACGCGGGCAAGAATTTCACAGCCATCAAAGGCGCGCCTGGCGGCGACGACTACCACACCATCTGGATTAATCCCGAAAACCCCGACATTATCGCCATCGCTGTCGACCAGGGTGCGACCATCAGCGTGAATGGCGGACAGACGTGGAGCTCCTGGTACAACCAGCCGACCGCGCAGTTCTATCACGTCATCACCGACAACGAGTTTCCCTATTGGGTCTATGGAGGCCAGCAGGAAAGTGGGTCGGTCGGAACCGCCAGCCGCAGTGACTTTGGCGAGATCACTTTTCGCGACTGGACGACGATCGGCGTCGAAGAATACGGTTACGTTGCGCCTGATCCGCTGCATCCCAATCTGATTTATGGCGGCAAGGTTACGGTGTTCGACCGCGCTACCGGACAGACGCGCGACGTTTCGCCGGTGGTGCTGCGCACTGGGCAGTATCGCTTCAATCGCACCGCACCGTTGATATTCTCCGTAGCCGATCCTCACGTGCTGTACCTTGGCTCGAATGTCCTTTTTGCCACTCGCGACGGTGGCAACAGCTGGCAGATCATCAGCCCTGATCTGACGCGCGAAGATCCTGGCGTTCCTGCGACACTCGGGCCGTTTGTCGACGCCGATCCGGCGAAGGGTAAGCATCGCGGCGTGATCTACTCGATTTCTCCGTCGCCGAAAGACCCGAACCTGATCTGGACCGGGACCGACGATGGCTTGATCCAGGTGACGCACGACGGCGGTAAGAACTGGCAGAACGTGACTCCATCTGAACTGACTCCGTGGAGCAAGCTGGCGCAGATCGACGCGTCACATTTCGATGCCTCAATTGCCTACGCGGCGGTGAACCGCTTCCGGCTCGACGACCTGCATCCTTATATCTATCGCACGCACGATGGAGGAAAGTCGTGGCACAAAATCGTGAGCGGCCTGCCCGATAACGAGCCCGTCAACACGGTGAGAGAAGATATAGAACGCAAGGGCCTGCTTTTTGCCGGAACCGAACGCACCGTGTATGTGTCCTGGGACGACGGCGATCATTGGCAATCGCTGAAGATGAATCTGCCGCCGACTTCGATCCGCGATCTGGTCGTTCATCGCGACGATGTTGTTGTTGGAACTCATGGCCGATCGTTTTGGATCCTGGATAACATCACGCCGCTGAGGCAGTTCAGCGCCGAGATTGCGGGCGGTCATGATCCCGCGCATCTTTTCGAGCCGCAGCTCACGTATCGCGTGCGCCGCAATAACAACACCGACACGCCTCTTCCTCCGGAAGAACCTGCCGGACAGAATCCTCCGGATGGCGCGATGATCGACTACTGGCTGAACAAGACCGCGGCTTTTGGTCCGGTCACTCTGGAAATCGTCGATACCGTATCGGGACATGTCGTTCGCCGTTTTTCGAGCGACGATAAGCCTGAGCCGGTCAACGCGAAAGAACTCAACGTGCCGACCTACTGGATCCGTCCAGCGCGAACTTTGTCGGCCGCGCCGGGAATGCATCGCTTTGTCTGGGACCTGCATTATCCGGAGCCTGATGTGCTTGCGCACGAATATCCGATCTCGGCCATCTACCATGACACGCCGCGTACTCCGCTCGGAGCGGCTGTGCTGCCTGGCTTGTACAACGTGATTCTGACCGTGAATGCAAAACAGTACACGCAGCCGTTGCATATTCGCATGGATCCGCGGGTGAAGACTTCGCCGGAAGACCTGAGCCAGCAATTCGAACTCGACCGGAAAATTGCCGACGCTCTTCATCTAGATTACGCAGCCCTGCAACAGGTGCGAAGTTTGCGAGCGCAGTTGAAATCGCTCGCGACCAAAATCCTTACCACAGGGAGCACAGAGGGACACAGGGAAAAGCGTGAGGCGGACGCAATCACCAAGACAGCGGCTGAACTGGAAGCGAAAGCCGCAGCCATCGAGGGCGAAGAAGGCGGCTATAGCGCGCGCTACTTGAGCACGCCCGAAGGCCGTAGTCTGGCTCGCCTGAACAGCGGCCTCAGCACACTCGTCAGCGCTCTCGATTCCGCCGAGGCCGCGCCGACGACTCAGCAGAAGGCGACTTTCGTAGAGATCGAGAAGGCTCTGCGAGAGCAGTTGTCAGCATGGAGCGAGCTCAAGTCGAAAGATATTCCGGTGCTCAACGAGCAACTGAAGAAAGCGGGATTGCCGTTGATCGATCTGCAAAAATCCGTTCCGGGCGCGGGCGATGCGGCGCAGACTACTTCGCAGGATCGGGACAAGAACGAGGAATAGAGTCTCCGATCAGGCTGCCTTGTCGGCGGAATTGTTTTTCGGTCTCTTGTTCTCGTCGCGCGGTTGATTGCGGTCTTGATCGACGTTCTGCTCGACGTTTTGCTCTGCTTTTTGCTCTACTTTTTGGTCTACTTTCTGCTCTACTCTGGCGCCGGCTTCGTCCGCTGCAGGTTTATCGTTCTCAGGCTGATCGTTCTTAGGCTCATCGTTCTTCGATTGATCGTTCTTAGGTTGATCGTTCTTCGATCGATCGTTGGTGTCAGCTTGGGTAGCAACTTGCTGCGTGCTTTTGGCGGTTTCTTTTCCGTTCGATGGTTTCGTGGCCGGTTTCAATTCCTGGTCAGTATCCGCGGGCTTCGGAGACTCCTTCTGGGCAGCCTGCTCAGCGGCCTTGATGGCGGAAGCAAACAGATAATCTGCCCTCACGCGGACGCCTCGCCATCGGACGCTGCTGGCGTTTCCCGCCTGCTCCAGGTGGGAGGCTAGTTCTTCGTCAGTGGCTATCCCTTTATCCTTGAGGAATTGCAAAATAGCTGTGTTCTGAGTCTCCAGGGCCTCGAGAGAGGAGAACAAGTCGTGAAGTATCTCCTGTACAAAATTGTCGTCCATATTCCAATCCTCTCGAAACCTACCGTTGGATGCAGAAAACGCCCATGCGGGACGGGACTGTGGAATCTCACCCCTTCGACTCCGCTCAGGGCAGGCTCTAACGTCGAACGGCACGACGTTAGGATCGCCCGGCTGTTATCTCATCAGCCGACTCCTGGAAGATTGGTTCTGTTCTCTGTTCTGCGTTCGGTGGGTTGGCGCTTCGGGTTTTTAATTCCCGCTAAACTATTCTAATTAAAGTACTTAACTCCATCCTCTACGTGAATAAGGACTTAGCTGCAGTCACTGCGGTTTGGCGTGCACTTTTTGGGGGTGCGCAGTCGCCGCTTCTGCTGCTTATTTGTGTATTTGTCATCCTTATTTTCAAACTTATTTTCAAAGAGCCGCCGAAATGATTTGCGGCGGATTATGGGTCCGTCTCTGGAGACGGGCACAGTTTTCGATGCTGTACTGTCGGTGAATTATTGCGCGATTGGGATTGCGTGTCTGTGATGAGGGTACAGGAAATGTGTGATGAAAAAGATCCGGGGATGGATGGCAGATGCGATCGTGACGCGTTGATCAATTGAGAATCGCTGTTGGAGAAAATGGAGCTATACTGAGGAAAGAAAAAATGTATAACGATCATCCCGGAGGTAGCGTTTCATGGCAGATCGACAGCAGTTTCTTAGCACCATAAAACCGGATCCAGAGTTGGCGAAAATGCTGGAAGCATCCCGGAACGTTCCCGCCACGGAAGAGGAACTGCGCGAACAGCGAATCAGTTTTGCATTTGGAAATGCTCCGCAGAGCTCAGAAAACCGGATCACCAAAGATAGTGTTAGACAGGCTTCGGAGCATATAAGGCTGCTGCCGTAAAATCTGGCAGTCTCTGGACATTCTCATCCTCAATTATTAGAAAATATGTCCGTTCGAGAGAAAGACGATCCCTCCCTGTTTTACAAAATCCAAGAGCAAAACCTGCTACGGCAGTACGACCTGCTATCCAATTGCATTGAAATTGGCCTCAAGAAAGATATAGAGGCTTTCGACAAATACACCTTGTGGGCGCTGAATTACGCAGCAGTTTCCAACATTTGCCAATTGGGTGGACGTTATCGGGAGGGGCCGATTCGGGTCGGGAACCATGTTCCACCACACTTCAACCGCGTTCCTGCTCTCATGGATGCATTTTTCTCAGTCGTACATGAAAATTGGACCATCGTCGACCATCCGACCGCACTTGCTGCATTTGCGCTCTGGAATCTGAACTATATTCATCCCTTCATCGAGGGCAACGGAAGAACCGCCAGGGCGGCGTGCTACTACCTGATTTGCATGAAGCAGGGGAAAATTCTAGGCGGCAGAAAGACTGTGCCGGAGCTTATTCGCGAAAATCGAGCGCCCTATATTGCAGGATTGCAGGCAGCAGATCGCGCTTATGAAAAGGGACAGTTCGACGTATCGGAGTTGGCTTCGTATTTGGAAGGCTTGCTCAAGATTCAAGTAGAAGAGAGCGTTAAGCGGGGACCGCCTGCCGCTTCTTAGGCAGGTGTAAGATCATTTCTTCCTTGAAGGATAGCAAGTTTAGATTCCTGAATCGCCGTTTTCGTAAGGTGGCTATCGCTCGAACGTAGGATGATGAGGAGATAAGCATTGGCTATCCCTGATTTTCAGAGCGTGATGCGGCCGATGCTAGAACTAGCGGCTGATGGAAAAGAGCACTCAATTACCGAGGCCCAAGAGACTCTCGCTGACGTTTTTGGGTTGACCGCAGAGGAGAGGAAGGCTCTCCTGCCAAGTGGTCGCCAGTCGATGTTTAAGAATCGAGTAGCTTGGGCTAAAGTTTACCTAACCAGAGCCGGAGCCCTCGAAGCTACCAAGAGAGGTTATTTTCGAATTGCGGATCGGGGTCGCCAGTTACTTCGGGAAGTCCCGGAGAGGATAACCATACGGGAATTGATGCAACGATCCCCCGAATTTGTTGAATTTCGATCCCCGAAACAGACGATCGATAGTAGTGTTACTACGGCGTCTGAAGACGACGAGCAAACGCCAGAAGAGTTGTTGGAATCGGCATATCAAAGGTTTCGCGCAGAATTGATATCGGAGGTTCTAAGTCGTGTAAAGAAGGCCTCGCCAGTATTCTTTGAGCGGCTCGTAGTTGAGTTGCTATTGAACATGGGTTACGGCGGCTCCCGCAAGGAAGCAGGAGAGGCAATCGGCAAAGGCGGCGACGAGGGAATTGACGGAATCATCAATGAAGACCGACTTGGTCTAGACGTGATTTACCTACAGGCGAAGCGCTGGGAAGGATCTGTCGGACGTCCGGAGATCCAGAAGTTTGTCGGAGCCTTGCACGGGAAGCGTGCGAAAAAGGGCGTGTTTATCACTACCAGCAGCTTTTCTACAGACGCGAGAGAGTATGTAGGGCACATTGATCCCAAAGTTGTCTTGATTGATGGTGAACAATTGGCAGAGTTGATGATCGATTTTAATGTTGGCGTTTCACCCGTGGCGTCGTATGAGACGAAACAAATAGATTCCGACTATTTTGAAGAGTGAACTCCACCTGAGCTTCCGTCTCAGCGAAAAATGGGTCACCGGTATTTCCTGGACGGGCGGGGACGCCCGTCTCTCCATCGCTTCGTCTGTTCATCGAGCTCGAAGTTACAGGGGAAACTCTCGCCGCACATACTCCATTGCGGCTTCACGCGATGCTAGTCGGCCTTCCAGTTGGGCGTCTTCGACTGCTGTCAGCACCTCTTTGAAGCGGGGGCCGGGCTCATAGCCTGCTTCGATCAGGTCGCGGCCGGTGATTAGTGGCGTGGGGCGAATTGCTTCGGGGGGCATCGAACGCAACTGCTCTTGCGTGTATTCATAGGCGTCGAGTTGGCCGTGGCTGGAGAGGCAGTCTATGCGGTGCAGCTCCAGATGCTCCTCGAAGGCGGGCAGGCGAAGAAACTTTTTTAGCGTGGATTGCTTCATGCGCTGCACGGCTCCGAAGCGCATGTGATTGTCTACCAGGGCCAGAATCTGATCGGTCTCGTGGTTCGAGAAGCGCAAGCGGCGGAGGATTTCGGCGGCCATCTTTACTCCTACTTCTACGTGACCATCGAAGCGGATGCGGTCGGGCGCTATGCGGAAGGTTGCGGGCTTGCCTACGTCGTGGAGGAGCGCTCCCCAGGCTAGCGTTTTTGATATGGGACCGCCGGCGCTGGGCTGCAATTTTTCCAGCAGAAGCAGGGTGTGGACGAAGACGTCGCCTTCGGGATGGTACTGCGGTGGTTGTTGCACTCCCTTCATGGCGGCTATTTCGGGCAGGACTTCTCGCAGGAGTTTCGTCGTGTCGAGGAGTTCGAAAGCTTTGCGGGCTCGGCCTTCGGTCAGCATCTTGGTCAGTTCTTCGCGTACACGTTCGCAGGAGACCTGATGAATTTTGGGCGCTAACTTTTGGATCGCTGCCATGGTTGCGGGGTCGATCTTGTAATCGAAGCGCGCCGCAAAGCGCACGGCTCTTACCATCCGCAGTTTGTCTTCGGTGAAGCGGCGCTCGGGATCGCCTATGGCGCGGACGATTCCGGCTTTTAGATCGTCTTGGCCGCCTACGTAATCCAGAACCTCGTTGGTTTTGGGATCGAGCATCATGCCGTTGATGGTGAAGTCGCGGCGCTGGACGTCCTCTTGCGGGTCTTTGGTGAAGCGTACTTCGTCGGGGTGTCGGCCGTCGGAGTAGCCTACATCGGAACGGAAAGTGGCTACCTCGACTGTCGTGTCTTGACGGGCGAGGGCGCCCGTCGCTCCATCGGATTCGGATTCTGGGACCAGCACTACTCCGAATTGCTCGCCTACGGCGTAGGTCTGGGGAAAGATTTGCATGACCTGCTGTGGTGTTGCGTCGGTGGCTACGTCGTAGTCGGCGGGCTCTCGG